>Ga0055584_100000398_pt1 | contig 41242 bp, 32 predicted proteins | sample OSDHelmetaG_FD_58716 | JGI IMG/M metagenome (GOLD analysis project Ga0055584, IMG submission 58716) | Pelagic marine sediment microbial communities from the LTER site Helgoland, North Sea, for post-phytoplankton bloom and carbon turnover... | ecosystem: Environmental > Aquatic > Marine >...
CTGATCGTCATGCATGATTGGGATATTGAGCTCCTCTTTAAGGCGGCGTTCTATTTCAAACGCCTCTGGAGATTTGATGTCTTCCAGGTTGATTCCCCCGAAGGTAGGAGCAATCGCTTTTACGGTATTCACGAATAGATCTACGTCCGTAGCATCGACTTCAATATCGAAAACATCAATATCTGCGAAGATCTTAAACAACAAGCCCTTGCCCTCCATCACCGGCTTGGAAGCCTCTGGCCCGATGTTACCTAATCCCAAAACCGCCGTACCATTCGAGATTACGGCCACTAAGTTCCCTTTCGCAGTGTACTTGTAGACATCCTCTTTCCTTTCCGCTATAGCGAGACACGGCTCCGCTACCCCTGGAGAATACGCCAAGCTTAGGTCTCTTTGAGATGAATAAGGTTTGGATGGCACAACCTCTATTTTGCCTGGTCTTCCTAACGCATGGTAGTCCAATGCATCCTGCTTCTTTCGCTTCTTCATAAGGTTGTTTTCAGAAAGGCGTAAAAGTAGAAATATTGACCGTGCCTGCATGCCAATGACGCGCCTTTTATAGCTTTGAGGTTATTCCCCTTTCCCATGAAACGATTGGTCATTTTTTCCGGAGCCGGCATGAGTGCTGAAAGCGGCCTGAAGACTTTTCGGGACTCTGGAGGTCTTTGGGAAGAATACGACATCGAGCAAGTGGCTACTCCTGAGGCCTGGCAGGCCAATCCAGAACTGGTGCTCGATTTTTACAACATGCGGAGAAAGCAAGTATTAGATGCCGAACCCAACGCCGCCCATACCGCACTTGTTCGCCTTGAGGAAAAGTTTGACGTCCAAGTGATCACCCAAAACATTGACGACTTGCACGAGCGCGCAGGCAGCGCTCATGTCCTGCATTTGCACGGAGAAATCCTCAAAGCGCGCCCAGAAAATGACCCTGCTCGTCTATATCCAATCCAACAAGAGTTAAACATCGGCGATGTTTGTGAGTTAGGAGCTCAATTGCGGCCGCATGTAGTTTGGTTCGGAGAAGAAGTTCCAGAAATGATGCGTGCCATCGAAGTCATGCGCAAAGCGCACGTTGTTTTGATAGTGGGTACAAGTCTAAATGTTTACCCAGCAGCGGGGCTCATTCACTACGCCCCTAAACGCGTACAATGCTATGTGGTAGATCCGGAAGAAATTCAACAACCGAAGCTTAAGAATCTAAAGTTCATTCAAGCGAGAGCTTCGGAAGGCGTACCAACGGTTGTGAACGAATTGCTCGCAATGGCTGAGGTGGACCAATTCTGAGCATTATCACACGTCAAGAATAAGACTATAATTGGTACGGTGATTGTAAATAGGATGCCAAGTAAAATGAGATTATCACGGAGCAAAGGCCATGGTCAAAGATGAATGAAACGGTACCTTTGCCGCCTTTAAAAACAACTATGCGACAAGTATTCACTCTATTGGCGATTGCACTGATTGCCTCCACAACCCTTCAAGCACAAGATGGCGGACGAAAAATTCCAGCTGTTGAGATCAAGGCATTGAACGGTGCTTCATTTAATACCGGCTCCATTGAAAATGATGGCAACCCTATCATCATCAGTTTTTGGGCCACTTGGTGTAGTCCATGCAAGCGTGAGCTCAACACCATCGCAGAAGATTTTGTGGATTGGCAAGATGAGACCGGAGTAAAACTCGTAGCCATCTCCATCGATGACGCGAGAAACATGCACAAAGTGAAGCCGTACGTGGATGGCCAGTCATGGGAATACGAAGTGTACCTCGATCCGAACGCCGATTTCAAACGCGCAATGAACGTCAACAATGTACCCCACACCTTTTTGATCGATGGCGATGGTAACATTGTTTGGCAGCACAACTCATACCAGCCTGGGGATGAGCACGAATTGTACGAATTGGTAGAAAAACTTGCCGCTGGAGAAAGCATCAACTAACCAAACGCCCCTCATTTCCCGCTGATGAAACAGCTACAACTACTTAGCTCAACCTTCCTACTTGTTTTTTTATGCACGCAAACGCTCACGGCTCAAGACGAGGGTGGAGGTTTGCTGGACGGTTTGCAAATCCATGGCAATTTCGACGTCTACGGACAACAGTATAATAAGGACTCGATCATCGGAGCTCCGGTTGTCCCTCAGAAAAGCGGCATCAACGCATTTACTAACCTGATCGCGACCAAAGGAAAATTCACTGCTGGGGTGCGCATTGAAAGCTACCTTCCTCCTGTTCAAGGTTTTGACGTACGATATGGAAATCAGCCCATCGGCGTGCCGTTTCGCTATGCTACTTTCAAGCAAGACGGACTCGAAGTGACGGCAGGTAATTTCTACGAACAATTTGGAAATGGATTAATCCTACGGGCCTACGAGGAACGGGCTTTGGGTATAGATAACGCCTTTGATGGAATTCGGGTAAAGTACTCTCCCTACAAAGGCGTTTACCTGAAGGGCCTTGTTGGAAACCAACGCTACTACTGGCAAAAAAGTGACGGCATTGTGCGTGCCTTCGATTCAGAATTCCAATTGAACGAACTGATATCTCAGCTCGAAACACGTGCTTTGCGTATTTCATTGGGAGGCAGCGTGGTCAGTAAATTCCAAGCAGGAGGCACCTCCTCTCTCAAGTTACCCGAAAACGTGGCCGGTGGTGCTGGACGTTTTCAACTCAATTGGAAAGACTTTGGCTTGATGGGAGAATATGCCTACAAAGCGAACGACCCCACTAAATCCAACCACTACATCTATAAGGAAGGTCAAGGCCTCTTCATGTCGGCTACGTACTCTAGAAAAGGATTTGGTGTCAACATCTCGGCGAAGAGCATAGACAACATGGAATTCCGAAGCGATCGGGAGGCTGGGTTGAATGACCTGTTCATCAATTACCTTCCTGCGCTCACACGTCAGCACACATACAACCTAGCAGCTACGCTTTATCCTTACGCCACGCAACCGAATGGCGAAGTGGGCATTCAAGGAGATTTGATTTACAAGATCAAACGAGGCAGCAAGATCGGTGGTAAGTACGGAACCACCATTCAAATCAATGTCTCCCTGATCAATGCACTCAAGCGAGATTACTACACGAGTGAAAACATTGACACGGCCAACGCCTTGCTAGATCAGCAGGTGTACTTGGACGCAGATCCAGGACGCAAAGGATACAAGACCAATCTCTTGAATATTGGTGATTCCGTATACTACCGTGACTTCAACATTGAGATCGATCGAAAATTCACAAAGCACTTTAAGCTCAAGGCTACGTATGCCTTCCAGGAATACAACATTGCATTGATTCAGAACAAGGTGTCTGACAATGTTGTCGCCCACATAGGCGTTGTTGAAGGCTTGCACACCTTTGGTAAAAAGCACAGCATTCGATGGGAAGCTCAAACACTTTTCACGGATCAAGACCAAGGGGATTGGATCTTTGGCTTGATCGAATACGGTTATTCTCCTCATTGGATCGTAACCATACTCAACCAGTACAATTATGGCAATAAGGTCGAAGATCTGCGGGTCAATTACCCAACAGCACAGGTGACGTATATCCAGAACGCGCTGAGGATGAGCATCGGATACGGCCGGCAACGGGCTGGAATTTTCTGTGTAGGTGGAGTTTGCAGAAACGTGCCTGCAGCCAATGGTTTAACGGTTGCCATCACTAGCAGCTTTTAACTTGATTGAAATGAATTCACTAAAACACTCTTTTCTTCTGATCGCTATTGCTGGTTTTTTTACTGCTTGCAACAAGGTGGACTTACCCATTCCAAAGCCGGTTGAAGTGGCAGGCGTTTGCATCTTTCCAGAAATTGATTCCAATGCCATTAATCGAGACTTCAGGAAGACCTATGTGGAGGAATTCACAGGGCACAAATGCATTACCTGCCCAGCAAATACAACACTCTTGTTGCAACAACTAGAGGAGAACAAGGAACGTATGATTGTCGTTTCCGTGCACGCTGGAGGCTTTGCAAAGGTGGATCTTCCCGACTACCCTACTGATTTCAACACCCCCTACGGAACGGACCTTTTTCAACACTTCAGCATGGCGACACAGCCGATTCCTAGTGCGGTAATCAACCGAGATACATTTCCAACGTTTAATGACCTGCTGGTATTCAACCAAGCTACCACGTTCTGGGATAAGCCCATCGATGAAGCAAACACGAATTCAAGCACCGATTTCGGATTGGGTATTGCAGCCGAATACGCTGAAGAACTTGGAAACTTCTGCATCAAATCGAGCATTGAAGTGCTCAGCACAATCACTGGAAACTACAACCTTTTAGTACTCTGCGTAGAAGACAGCATCATAGCAGAGCAATTAGATGCTCGAGTAAGTGAGGATGAATATCCGAAGAAGATTGTGACGGACTACATGCATCGCCATGTGTTGAGAGGAAAACTGAACAACGACCAAAGCATCAATGGAGATCCTTTAATTTCAGGGACTATAGAGGCTGGAACTTGGATTGACTACGAACTTAACACCGTCATGCCTGCCAATGTAGTTTCCACAGAGAATACCCACGTCATCGCTTTGATCGTGAATGCTGACACTGAAGAAGTAGTCCAAAGTGAAGAAGTACATGTGCACGTCAGGTAGGTTTTCGTACCTACCCCTCCTGGTCTCCTTCTTCTTAGTTGGCGCCGCAAATGCCCAGAAGCCGGCACTCAACAAGGGTGAATTCTCTGGACTCATTCGCGCGGGAATCGTGGCTAGTCAGATTCACAACGATGACATAGGGGGTTTCAACAAGTTTGGCGGCACCCTCGGAGGAGGCGTTTTCACCCCAATAAGCGAAGAGCTCAACCTTCAAATGGAAATCAATTACGCCATGCGTGGAAGTCGGAAACGACCAAATCCAAAATCAGGAGACTTGACCACCTTCGCCATAGAGCCACACTACGTGGACGTACCGATTTTACTCAAGAAATTTATCTGGAAATTCGAGTTCGAAGCAGGTCTGAACAATGGCTTTTTCCTTTTCAGCCGCATCAGCGACCCCAACTTCCTCTTGCCCACTTCAGTGAAGGAATTCAATCGATATGAGCTTGCTGCTAACTTAGGTGTAAATGTGCCTATCAATGAATTTTGGCATACCAACGTACGCCTCCACTACTCGATCACTCCTGCTTCAGGGCGACTCCAATTCGTCAACGGATTCAGCCTACTGGGAGGCGCCTACAACAACGCCATAACCTTCTCTGTCAATCGGGTATTCTATCCGAAAGATTGAGGAAGCGAATGTTGCGCATCAAGCCTGTGTACTTGGTTCGTTTGACCGCTGACCCTTCAAAAAGTGCATCGAACTTTTCTTCTTCTAAGCGTTCCCAATCTTTCCTATCCATTTCCCGCAAAGCTTGCTTTGGCAGGAACTCTTCTGTTTGATGTGGTCGACTGAATCGATTCCAGGGGCAGACGTCTTGACAGATGTCGCAGCCAAACATCCAATCGTTGAACTTACCTGAAAATTCCGCAGGTAGATCGGCGTCCTTCAGTTCTATCGTGAAATAGGAGATGCACTTGCTCGCATCCAGGACATAGGGGGCTACAATGGCATCCGTTGGGCAAGCATCAATGCACGCCGTGCAGGACCCGCAGTGATCCGCTACGGGCTCATCGCTGGCCAGTTCCAGGTCGGTAATGAGCACTGCAAGAAAATAGAACGATCCTCTCTGCTTTGAAAGGACATTGGTGTGTTTTCCCATCCATCCGATTCCAGCACGTGTAGCCCAAGCCTTCTCCATCACTGGTGCAGAATCAACAAATCCCCTTCCTTGCACTTCGCCAAACTGCTCTTCTATGCGAACCAAAAATTCTTTTAAGCGCTTCTTGATCACCTTGTGATAATCTCGACCGTAGGCATATTTCGAAAGCTTGGGCCCTTCATCAGAAAGGAAGGCCTCAGGATAGTAGTTCATGGAGAGGACGATGACACTCTTGGCGCCCGGCACTAGCTTTCGTGGATCAACGCGGAGATCGAAATGGTTGGACAAATAATCCATCCCGCCATGCTTCTGATCGCGCAGCCATTTCTCAAGGAAAACCTCCTCTTGCTCCAGCCGTGCAGCCTTAGCAATTCTACAATCCAAAAACCCCATGGACAAGGCTGTCGACTTCACCCACTCGCTTCGAGCCTGCAGCTTTAGGTCGAAAGCCTCCATATCATTCGAACAAAGATCCTTGGGGGCCTTTGGGTACTTCGCGTCCTAGGTGTTCAAACGCCTCTGGGGTGGCTATCCTACCCCGTGGAGTTCTGTGCAGGAACCCCTCTTGGATAAGAAAGGGTTCGTATACTTCTTCAATCGTACCCGCCTGCTCACCGACAGCGGTAGCAATGGTAGTAAGCCCAACGGGGCCTCCTCGAAACTTATCGATGATGACCGAAAGGATCTTGTTGTCCATTTCATCGAGTCCATGGGTATCAACGCTCAGTGCTTCCAAACCATAGGCCGCGATCTTAAAATCGATTGCACCATCTCCTTTAATCTGAGCAAAATCTCGGATCCTTCTGAGCAACGCATTCGCAATGCGAGGGGTGCCTCGGCTGCGTCTTGCAATCTCCATCGCCGCTTTATGGTCTATAGCAATGTTGAGTATGCCCGCACTGCGATCAACGATGGTGCTGAGCAATTCAGCATGGTAGTAGGATAACCTACTATTGATTCCAAAACGAGCGCGCAACGGTGAGGTCAATAGCCCAGAACGGGTCGTGGCACCGATCAATGTAAAAGGTGCCAATTCAATTTTCACGCTTCGCGCACTCGGCCCACTATCGATCATGATGTCGATGGTGTAATCCTCCATTGCTGAATACAGAAATTCTTCCACCACGGGACTCAAGCGATGGATCTCATCGATGAAGAGCACATCTCTTTCCTCGAGGTTGGTCAGAAGCCCAGCCAAATCACCGGGCTTGTCCAGCACCGGACCACTAGTCGTCTTGATGTTAACCCCCAACTCCTGTGCTATGATATTCGCTAATGTCGTCTTACCGAGTCCGGGAGGGCCGTGCAGCAAGACGTGATCCAAGGCCTCATTTCGCTGGGTGGCGGCCTGCACGAAAATCTTCAGGTTATCGATGATGGCTTCCTGTCCGTTAAAATCCTCGAACTGGATGGGCCTCAGAACGCGTTCAATCTCCTTATCGGAGGCAGAGAGTTCAGAAGGATCTGGATCGAGGAAGTTGTTCATCCTAACAAAGGTAGCAAGTGACCCGACACTTTTTGGGCATAAAAAAACCCGCTATTCAGCGGGTTTTAAACAATGATCAGAGTTCTTAATGTCCTGCGCCACCGTCGAGTTCGCCTTCTTCAAGCGGAACGATCTGTGGAACGAAGTCATGCTCCTTTCCTGGCTTGCTGTAGTCATATGCCCAACGGTGAACCGTAGGCAATGCACCTGGCCAGTTTCCATGGATATGTTCTACAGGAGTAGTCCATTCCAAGGTATTCGATCCCCAAGGGTTCTGAGAAGCTTTAGGTCCACGGAACATGCTGTAAAAGAAGTTGAACATGAAGATGAACTGCGCAAGGGCACCCACGATCGCGAAGATCGAGACCATCTCATTCATCCCGATGAACTCATCAAACAATGGGAACTCACTATTGGTATAGTAACGTCTTGGTACACCAGCAAGTCCCATGAAGTGCTGTGGAAAGAATACTCCGTAGGCACAGATAAATGTGACCCAGAAGTGAGCATAACCCATTTTTCTGTTCATCATCTTGCCATACATTTTTGGGAACCAATGGTAGACTCCTGCAAACATTGCAAGTACCGCTGAAAGTCCCATTACAATATGGAAGTGAGCGACCACAAAATAGGTGTCGTGCAAATTGATATCGAGGGCGCTATCTGCCAAAATGATACCCGTTACACCTCCAGAAATGAACGTGGAGACCATTCCGATGGAGAACAACATGGCTGGCGTAAACCGCACGTTTCCTTTCCACAATGTAGTGATGTAATTGAAAGCCTTTACCGCAGATGGAATGGCAATCAATAGTGTGGTAAAGGTGAATACCGATCCAAGGAATGGATTCATACCTGTGATAAACATGTGGTGGCCCCAAACGATGAACGAGAGGAATGCGATAGCGAGGATCGAACCGATCATAGCACGGTATCCGAAAATGGGTTTACGTGCATTGGTCGCAATCACTTCAGAGGTGATACCTAAGGCTGGAAGCAATACAATGTATACCTCCGGGTGACCTAAGAACCAGAAAAGGTGCTCATACAAAATTGGGCTGCCGCCGGTCTGTTCGAGTAACTCTCCTGCAATATGAATATCACTAAGGTAGAAGCTCGTGCCGAACATTCGGTCGAAGATCAACAGCAAGGCCGCTGAAAATAGCACTGGGAAAGAAAGCACACCGATCACTGCGGTTACAAACAAGGCCCAGATGCTCAATGGAAGACGCGTCATGGACATTCCCTTTGTGCGCAGGTTGATCACAGTAACCACGTAGTTCAATCCTCCTAGAAGCGATGAAACAACGAACAGCGACATACTGACAAGCCACAAGGTCATACCCATTCCCGAACCAGGCATGGCCTGCGGCAACGCACTCAATGGAGGGTAAACAGTCCAACCGCCAGATGCGGGTCCAGTCTCCACGAATAGAGAAACGATCATCACGATACTTGACGCAAGGAAGAACCAATACGAAAGCATGTTGATGAAGCCAGAAGCCATATCGCGCGCACCGATCTGCAATGGAATAAGCAGGTTCGCAAAGGTTCCACTCAAACCTCCTGTCAAAAGGAAGAATACCATGATGGTACCGTGTATCGTTACAAGCGCTAAGTACATATTCGGATCGAGGATTCCATCAGGAGCCCACTTGTCACCCAGGAAGAAGTTAAGGATCCAAAAGGACTCCCCTTGCCATCCGAGTTGAAGACGGAACAACGATGACATGATCATACCGATGACGGCCATGATCATTCCTGTGATCAAGAATTGCTTCGAGATCATTTTGTGGTCCATACTGAAGATATACTTCGATATGAACGTCTCTTCGTGGTGATGATCGGTGTTATGTGCTGTTGCTGTTGCCATAGTAATTATTGTTCGATCATTGAAATTTCGTTACCGGTCACTTTAGTTGCTTCCGCCATCCCCTCTTCATCGGCAGGCTGAATGGATTCTGCGAAAGTTTCTTGTTCGGCGATCCATTGGTCGTACACCTCTGGTTCAACCACCTTGATTATCATTTTCATGTTGTAATGAGCGGCCCCGCATATCTTATTGCAAAGAAGCAAGTAGTCAAACTCAGGGTTACCTGTCATCTCACGCATCTCCTCCGTAGTCTTTCTAGTCACAAAATTGAGGGAGGTGGTCATGCCCGGAACACAGTTCATCTGCGCTCGAAAGTGCGGCATGTACGCACTGTGAATAACATCGCGGCTTCTGAAAATGAAGTCAATGCTTTGTCCGACCGGTATGTAGAATTCAGTCTTTACCAAAATGTCGTCATCGCCTGCAACCAAGGAGGCCTTTTCAAGTCCTTCAAAAGAACTCACGCGGGCGAGTTGTCTTTCTCTCTTTCCAATGGTCTCCGTAATTTCCTCTTCTTTCAGTCCTCCTTTTGGAACCGTTTCCAATTCCTCTTTTAAGGCCCCGATCTCATCCGATAGCTCCTGCTGCATAGCCATCAATGAAGCATTCGTGATCACGCCAAGCGGATTGGTTCCCGAGATCATATTGTAGTTGGAAGCTCCCAAGACGGAGTCCGTACCAGAGTAGCGTGCGGTCCAATCAAATTGCTTGGGATACAACTCGATTTTCAACGAACCTTCTGGAGCTTCGGCGGTGATGTCCATCCACGCAGAAAGACCATACACTATGATTACGGCAAGGAAAACCGCCGGCACAGTAGTCCAAAGCATCTCAAGCTTATTGCTGTGCGTGAAGAACGTCGCTTTACGATCACTAGAATACGTGTACTTAAACGCGAAGTAGAACAAGAAGACGTGTGTAATCACAAATACAACCGTGATGATCAAGAAGTTGAAATTCAACAGTTGATCCAGCACTAGGCCATGCTCAGAAGCGGACTCCGGAAGCAAGTGCGGCGCATAGCGTACATACAACCAAGCGAAAAACGCGAAGTATCCAAACATGAACAGAAGCATCATTCGGCCTTGGTACTTATTCTCCGCATCCGTAGGTACGAATGAATCTCCCCCTTTCAGCTTAGCTGTTCCTTCAAACACCCTCAACAACTGCCATACGGCGAGTGATGCGAGTGCAATTGCGACTATGATCAGAAACGTTACCATGTTCTCTATACTAGCGTTAATACTTAATTAATGTGGTGGTGGAGGCTTTCCTCGAGCATTGGATGCCCCTTAGCGAGGAGTGAACGCTTAGAAAGCGCATTCAATACTACGTGTAAGAATAACCCCAAAAACCCTAGAAATGTTCCAATCTCAACCAATCCAATGGTACCATGATCCTTCATAACACCTGGAGTGATGATCATAAAGACATCCATCCAGTGGCCGAAGAAGATGATCACTCCGACGAAGACCAAGAATCCTGCATTGCGCTTGGCGTCTTTCGACATGAGCAGCAACATTGGGAAAATAAAGTTGATCAAGAGGGTACCCCAGAACAACCATGAATAATCATTGATCCGCGCCTGGAAGTACATGACTTCTTCAGGTATATCGGAATACCAGTAAAGCATGAATTGGCAGAAAAATAAATAGGTCCAGAGGAAGCTGATCGCGAATACCCATTTACCCATGTCGTGCATGTGGCTTTCATTCACAAACTCCATCAAGCCTTTGCTGCGGAGGTAAATCACCAACAGGGTCATCATCACCATTCCGCTGATCCACATTCCAGAGAAGATGTACCAACCAAAAATGGTCGAGAACCAGTGCGTGTCGATACTCATTACCCAGTCCCAACTTGCAGTAACTGAAGTATATCCGAAGATTACCAAGAAAATGGCGGCGAGGGTTTTGTTCTTGTTGTAGTAGCGCTTAGGATCCTCAAGGACACCATCTTCCATCAAGGAACGCTTGCGGAACAGCATGGTGAACCAAACATACAATCCCAAATAAGCCAGTGTACGAATCCACCAGAAAGGCAAATTCAAATAAGGTTCTTTGTGTGCGATGATCTCATCGTACTTCGGCGAAGCTGGATCGTATAGATCATGGTCCATCCAATGGTACAGGTGAAAGTCCATCAAGTGCGCACTTGCAACCGCAAAGACCACCAATAAGGTGATGGCCCCAATTGGCAGGTAAGCCGCTACACCTTCAAAGATGCGCTTCAATACTGTTGGCCAACCCGATTCAGCAGCGTACTGCAATGCGAGGAAGAATGTTCCAGTAAGTCCAACTCCGAAAAAGAAGAAACCACTGATAAAGATGCTGGTCCACACCCTGTTACCGGCGTGATCACCACCGAAGAAGCCCAAGATGATCGATAGTAATCCTATCCCCATCAATATGAACGTGGTCCTCTTGGCTCTACCTTCAAATGCGTATTCCATAGTCGTGATTTCGTTTAGTTGTTCATTGCTGTTTCGTCCGACATAGCTTCAGCCTCAGCTGGAGCCTCTTCACTTCCTTCTTCTGCACCTGCTTCCGCTGGAGCTTCTTCCCCTTCAGGATTCTGCAAGGTCTGAACGTATCGAATGACCTTCCATCGCTCTTCAACATTCAATTGAGAAGAGTGCGCTCCCATCAAGTTTTTACCATACGTGATGGTATGAAACATCTTTCCTTCAGGAAGCGTCTTCAAAGCTGCGCTGTTATAAGCCGGGGGCGGTGGATGACCACCAGCCGTAACCGTAAGTCCATCGCCGGCTCCTTCCTTGCCATGGCAGTGAAGGCAGTACTTGGTATAAATTGCTTTTCCCTCAGCAATCATTTCTTCATTGCTTGGGTATGGGTTCGTAAGGAGTGAACCTGCCATCTCGTAACCATCGTTACTGTTAGGAATTCCATACGGAAGGTATCCGCGCGGAATGCTTCCTTCTGCCGGCGTGCGTGCCTCCATGCTGTCTGCATAGTTGCTGTTACCGCCGTACGGTTCCAATGCTACAGTGCGATACATATCAGGCATGTATTCAACACCAGGGCTTTGTGGTGTATTGCCACACGAAGCGAGGAACAGGGCCATCGCCATCAGGGCAACATTGGTAAGCGCGTGTAGATTCATCTTTCTCATGCCTATTTTTCAAAGATTTCAACTGGGTTCGTCTCTTGCAATACGGTTCGGATTTCGTCATCCGACATACCTGCATTCTCCGCTCTGTCGATCTCGATGCAGAAATGATCATCCGTGGTACGAGGGTGCGGATTCCTTGCCTTCATACCTGGAAGTGTCTTGTTTCTGATGAGATAAGTAATCGCCATTCCATGTGCCGCACAGAGTACTGTAAATTCAAACGTGATCGGAATGAACGCGGGCAAGTTCTGATAGAGGAAGTCGTTCGGCTTACCTCCGATGTTCATCGGCCAATCTTGGATCATGAAGAACCACATACCGATAAGGGCAAGTGTCAACGCTGTCAAACCATAGAGGAATGCAGTGATCGCAAGCCGCGTCCACTTGATGCCTAGTACATTCTCTAATCCGTGTACCGGAAATGGAGAGTAAACATCTTTGATGCGAATATTCTTGGAGAGGATGCTTTTGGCACCGTCTACCATCACTTCGTCATCGTTGTAAAGAGCATAGATCGCCTTACTCATTTTAGTGTTGCTTTTTATAGTTCTCACCAGAAGACTTAAGGATTGACTTCAATTCATTCAACGCCAATACAGGGAAGAATCGGCTGAACAATAAGAACAGCGTGAAGAAAATTCCGATGGTACCGAGGAAGATTCCAATATCGACAAACGTCGGATGGAACATACTCCAACTCGATGGGATGTAATCCCTGTGCAGCGATGTAACGATGATCACGAAACGTTCGAACCACATACCAATGTTGACGAAAATCGAAAGGACAAAGGAAGCGATGAGGCTTCTACGGATCTTCTTAAACCAGAAGAGCTGTGGGGTGATAACGTTACAAGTCATCATAGACCAATACGCCCACCAATAGGGTCCTGTTGCTCTGTTCATGAAGGCATATCCTTCATACTCCACTCCTGAATACCAAGAGATGAAAAGCTCCGATAAATAGGCCACGCCTACCATGGAACCTGTAATTACAATTACAATGTTCATGTACTCTGCGTGCTGTACCGTGATGTAGGATTCAAGGCTCAACACCTTACGAGCGATGAGGAGCAGTGTCTGCACCATGGCGAAACCGGAGAAAATCGCTCCAGCAACGAAGTAAGGAGGGAAAATCGTGGTGTGCCATCCAGGAATCACCGAGGTAGCAAAGTCCATAGATACAATCGAGTGAACCGAGAATACAAGCGGTGTTGCAAGACCCGCTAATACGAGGGATACTTCCTCGAAACGAATCCAAGCCTTAGCATTTCCTGTCCAGCCGAAGCTCAATACGCTGTAGGCCATTTTCGAAATCGGCTTTACCGCACGATCACGAATGGTAGCAAAATCAGGGATCAAACCGATGTACCAAAATACAAGGGATACGGAGAAATACGTCGAAATCGCAAACACGTCCCACAAGAGAGGTGAATTGAAGTTTACCCATAGTGATCCAAATTGGTTCGGCAATGGGAACACCCAGTAAGCCATCCAGATTCGGCCCATGTGAATACCTGGGAACAGAGCGGCCATGATTACCGCGAAAATGGTCATCGCTTCAGCCGAACGGTTAATGGCCATTCTCCACTTCTGACGGAACAGGAGCAATACGGCAGAGATCAGCGTACCCGCGTGACCAATACCTACCCACCAAACGAAGTTGGTGATATCCCAAGCCCAGTCAACCGTGGTGTTCAATCCCCAAGTACCGATTCCTCGGCCGATGGTGTAAAGAATACATCCTACACCCCAGAGGGCAACCATAACAGATATGGAGAAAACGATGTACCAATACTTATTGGCCTTGCCTTCTACGGGAGCGCATACATCTTCGGTGATGTCGTGGTAGCTCTTGTCACCTAAAATGAGCGGCTCTCTTATCGCTGATTCTCTTTGCATAAGAACGTGTTAATTCAAATTAGCTTCAAGCAGTATGATCTGCGTTGTGTTCTGAGTTTCGGACTTTGGTTTGATACCAGACGTTTGGCTGCACACCTACTTCTTCGAGCAAGTGATAAGCACGATCGTTCATCGCTTGCGAACGTACGTTCGATCCTTTGTCGTTGATGTCACCGAATGCGATGGCATTGGTAGGACAAGCGGAAGAACATGCGGTCTGAATCGAACCATCTTTCACTGGGGTGCCTGCTTTCTTAGCGTCAAGCTTACCTGCTTGAACACGCTGAACGCAAAGGCTACATTTTTCCATGACTCCACGAGAGCGAACCACTACGTCTGGGTTCAATACCATACGAGCGAGGTTGTCTTGCGATGGATTCACGTCGGTAAACTTGCTATCACCAACATAATTGAACCAGTTGAATCGACGTACCTTGTAAGGACAGTTGTTCGCGCAGTAACGTGTACCAATACATCGGTTGTACGTCATCTGGTTGTAACCCTCATCACTGTGTGTTGTAGCAGCCACTGGACAAACCGTCTCACATGGAGCATGGTTACAGTGCTGGCACATTACAGGCATATATCCTACCTCTGGATATTCCGAAGGAATCTCCATGGTTTGGTAATCTTTGTCTTGGTTGATGTCTCCGTGAATGTCCGGATCAGCATCGCTGCTGTAGTAACGGTCGATACGAATCCAGCTCATGGAACGCGTTCGGTTCACTTCGTCTTTTCCGACGACGGGAACGTTGTTCTCAGAGTGACATGCAGTAACGCATGCTCCGCATCCGATACAAGTACTCAAGTCGATAGACAATCCCCAACGGTGTCCAAGATCGATGTCATGCTCAGCCCACAGGTCAAGTTTGTCCATGGTCACCTTGTTGCCATAAGCATCGCTCAGCATCTCAACCGGGTTCCAAGCCTCGCGCCCTTCCGACTTGAATTCGGAGTACGTAGTCTCGTTGAGGATCTTACGACCCATCATCGTGTGCTGTGTCTGGGTAGAAGCAATGTTATAGCGTCGCTCGATTTTCTCTACGGTAGCAGGCGCACTGTACTGGATAAAACCTTGAGCAACTGGCAACATCGCAAAGGCGTTCTCGCCGATCAGACGATCACCTTCATATCCTTTTCCATAACCAAGTGCAACGCCAATGGTTCCGCGCTTCTGTCCAGGAACAGACACGACAGGAAGCTCAATAGAAGCACCATTCACGGTTACTCTGACCATACCAGCGCGCTGTTGCTCACCCATCAGGGTATTTAATTGGAACGCGTCGCTCATCATGTCAGCTGGGTTCATCGCTACGTATTGATCCCACACCACTTTCGTGACAGGATCAGGAAGCTCTTGCAACCAAGGGTTGTCAGCATTGGTACCGATACCAATACCCGCTTTCACATAGAATGCAACCTCCCAACCATCGGTTGGCTTTGACAACGATGCCGCTGCACCTGAAACTGCTTCAGCGTTGAAGACTGGTTCAACCGCCATTTCTGGCATCGGCATCGTACCTACACCATCGTGAATGATTTTGTTCCACTTGCTGGCAAAGATCACCGATGGATCATCGGCCGCAGTTACCTCAGCATCCCATCGGCGCTTCAGAACATCGTAATAAGAGTGTTCAGAACCCATCCAAGTAAGGAGGGAATCTTGCCACTGTCGCGTATTGTTGATCGGGTTGATCGTCGGCTGCGAGAAGGTGATCTCATCGCCAAATGGATTTGCATCGTTCCAGCTCTCCAAAAAGTGGTGTACTGGACAGATATACTTCGCATTCTGAGAAGTAGCGTCAGGCTTTTCAGCAAACGAAACAACGTTCTTAACCTTTGCCATGGCATCAGAGAAGCCCCATGCAGAAGGCATGGTATAGGCTGGGTCTGTATCCATTACGAAAAGAAGATCTACCGAACCTGCATTCATTTCTCCGATCAACTCAGCAACAGCAGCATCGCTACCCTTACGCAAATTCATCGCGTGAGAAAAATCAATGGTTGAGCCAATGTTGCCCAACATCTCATTGATGCCGTTCACAATTGCTTGTACGTTCGGATCGTTCGAATCCGAAATAACCAATCCTTTTCCTTTGGCCGCGACCAGTTTCGAAGCAGCATCTTTCAGCTTGCTCTCTACGTTATTGTCATCGTTCACAAGAGATGCGCTGATGCTCCCTCCTGTGCCCATCATGCCCGCGATGGCATTTCCAAGCATTGCAACTGCAGCTGCATGTTCTGAAGGTTTAATCGCTCCGCGTACGTCAGCGTTAGAACCCGTTGTGGACATGACCGACTCAAACTGGTAGTGCTTGCTCATGTCCCCTTCTGGGTTACGCCCATTGGCGTAATCACGAGCAAACCCGATCGGATTGATCCAATTGATCAAAAAGTCAGCGCCAAAGCTCACGATCACCTTGGCCTTATCGAAATGATAAGAAGGAATAGCAGCAATGCCGTGCGTATTCTTGTTTGCCTCAATCATTGCAGCAGAAGAAACCGCGTCGTACATGACGTGATTTACAGATGCCGATGATGGAGTTGCTTCCTCGGTCTCGTCAACCGGAACATTTGCGCTTTCCATCCAAGCCTTGAACTCTTCGATGATTGCCATCGAAGACGGACTGATCATGGTAGAAGACAGGAAGCGCACATTGCCTCCACTGCTTTTTACATTGTTCAAAACACCGGCAATTTCACCGTCCATAGTAGCCCAATCCGCAGATTGACCTTCTTTCATTGGACCTGTAAAGCGCCGCTTATTGTAAAGAGATAGAATGGAAGAGTTCACACGAGCACTTACACCTCCTTGTGTCGTCTTCGAAAGTTTATTGCCTTCGATGTGGATCGGGCGACCTTCGCGCGTCTTCACCAAGATGCTGGCATAATCGTAGCCATCAAAGTGGGTTGAAGCGTAATAGTTCGCAATGCCAGGCATCACTTCGTCCGGCTTCACTACATAAGGCATGCTCTTGACCACAGGGGTCTCGCAAGCAGCTAAGGTAGCCGCGGTAATTCCAAAGCCCATGAATTTCAAGAAATCTCTTCGACTCGTATTGGTCGAATCGAGATCCTTATTCGATAGGAACTTGTCGATTGGGAGTTCTTCAGAGAATTCCTTGTCCGCGCTCTTTACAAACGCAGGATCCTTTTCAAGCTCCTCCGTTCCTCTCCAGTATACTTTATTATTACTCATAGTGATCAATCACACGATTAATAGTGACACTTAACACATTCGAGGCCCCCGATGTGCTCAACTGTAAATGTTTCGAGGCCCTCGCCCTTGTATTTCTCAACGAGATCTTCATGAATGGATTCGTAGTATCCGTTTCCGTCCATAGTAACGCTCGTCTCTCGGTGGCAGGTGATGCACCATCCCATAGTAAGCTCTGAATATTGGTAAACCTCATCCATCTCTTCGATAGGGCCGTGGCAGGTTTGACATTCTTGCTTTCCGACAACTACGTGCTGACTGTGGTTGAAGTAAACAAAGTCTTGGAGGTTGTGAATACGTACCCACTCAATCGGCTTTTGATCGTACCCATCGATGTAGCGATTCTTGTCAGCATCCCATCCAATGGCGTCGTAGATCTTAGCAATCTCCTTGGTTCCAGAAACCTTTCCTTCTTGAACCCCCATGTGGCAGTTCATGCAAATATTGAGGGATGGAATTCCAGCCGCCTTTCCTTTCTCCGCTGAATTGTGACAGTAGACACAATTGATTCCATTCTGTCCTGCGTGGATCTTGTGAGAGAACCAGATCGGTTGTTTTGGCTGATAGCCTTGATAGACACCAATACCGTTGATGTAATCCCATCCTAGCACACTGATATACGCTCCAATGACAAGGAACACTACCACCGTAACGGCGCGATTGCGCGTAAAGAATCCGATAAACTCACCGAACATATCGGTGGTAGGCGCCGGCGCATCGCCTTCGTTTTGACGATTGAGGGATTCAAGGTTCTTATTGACTCCCCATAGTACTCGGAAGACGACGAACAAGACAACTGCAACCAGAATCAACCAAAGCGTAGGATCTCCAGCGCTCTCTTCAGCTCCTGCAACACCCGCTTCTCCCCCTGCTTGCGCAACGGGAACCTCAGGTTGCCAATTATCAATGTAATCTAACACCGCGACGACCTCTTCCGAAGAAATGGCTATGGGCGTCATTACACTCTTGTTGTAATCGTCAAATAGTTTATTCGCGTAAGCATCGTTCGCAGACTTCATGTAGCCTTGGGAGTTCTTCACCCAAGCGATGATAGCATCATCACTACCTGTACGTTCAGCCCAACGCGCTCGCGCGCCTTGAAGAGCAGGTCCTACAAGCTTCTTATCGATCTTGTGACATGCAGTACAGTTGGCTTTGAAGATCGCTTCACCCTCTTGGGCTGAAGCAGGCGATGACATTAGGAGCAGAGACATTACGCTCGTAACAAAGAGAAAATTCTTTGTTAAGCTCACCCACGTATTTCGCATAGATTCTTTCAGTTTTCGTTGTAAAAGGGTGGTCAGAAAGCGGTGGCAAATTTAGAAGAATGGCAGTATGAGCGTTAACATTTGTTTAAAAATCCCGTCGCGTCCGTCAATTTAAAACCATTCTATATAAGCAGTCTTACAAACTAATTATCAATAATTTAGTGTATATCATTTTTGCGTCGAAAAGTTTAAAATTCTGATGCAGAGTAACTTCGCATCCATGCCAAAATTTCCCCTTCGGTTTGTATTCCTTTTAGCTGTATCAGTTATCACGATGGACGCGATGGCTCAGACCCCAGATGCGACGCGCAGCGAAACGCCTCAACCTTCTGACCCACAAGTGATTGTTCGCCTTGATTCTTCCTCCATAGCGATGGAACCCCAGATGAAACGCTACCTGGAAATGATGGATAGTTTGGATGCCGCAACGATGAAGAGCCATGGATACCGCATTCAAATCTTTTCGGGCGCGGGGCCAAATGCACGCAAGACTGCACTCGAAAAGCAGGCAGATTTCTTGAAATTATACAACCAAGAGCGCGCCTACACCAAATGGAACTACCCGAATTGGGTTGTTCGACTGGGAGATTTTCGGACGCATTTGGAAGCCTTAGAGTTTCACCATGAGATACGGCAGCTCTACCCCGCATCCTTCATCGTAAAGGACGAGATCACGGTGGAATAACCACTGCGTCTAGGAAACTTAGAGTTTACGTGCTACTTCTACTTCTTCAAAGCCTTCGATAATATCACCTGCTTCGATGTCGTTGAAGTTGTCGATGTTCAGTCCACATTCGAATCCTGCTTTCACCTCTTTCACGTCGTCCTTGAATCGCTTGAGCGAACCTAGGTTTCCGGAATAGATGACAATGCCGTCGCGGATGATGCGGACCTTCGTGTTTCGCGTGACCGTTCCGTCGAGGACATAACATCCCGCAATCGTTCCGACCTTGCTGATCTTGAAGGTTTCACGGATCTCGATGTTACAGACCACCTGCTCTTCGATCTTCGGCTTGAGCATTCCTTCCATTGCCGCCTTCATGTCATTGATGGCATCATAGATGATGGAATACAATCGGATCTGGATCCCTTCGTTCTCAGCATGCTTTCGCGCTTGAGCCGATGGACGAACCTGGAATCCAATAATGATGGCATCAGAAGCTGTCGCGAGCAACACATCTGATTCGGTAATCTGTCCGACCGACTTGTGGATGACATTGATCGCGATGTTTTCTGTAGAAAGCTTAAGCATAGAATCCGCAAGCGCTTCTACTGAACCATCCACGTCACCTTTGATGATAACGTTGACTTCGTGGTAATCGCCCAATTGGATGATCTCGCCAATGTCCTCCAATGTTCTTCTTCGCTGGGTACGAATGCTCTGCTCACGCTGAAGCTGTTGACGTTTTGTAGCGATGTTCTTCGCTTCTCTTTCGTCTTCCATTACGATGAAGGTATCACCAGCACTTGGCGCACCATTCAATCCCAAAAGACTCACTGGATGCGAAGGACCGGCCTCTTCAATGGCAACACCACGTTCGTTGAACATAGCTTTGACGCGTCCGAAGTAGCTACCTGCTAAGATCACATCGCCGATGGCGAGCGTTCCGGACTGCACCAACAATGTGGATGTATATCCACGTCCTTTATCCAGTGTTGCTTCAATGATCGTTCCTCGCGCATTCTTGTCTGGGTTTGCCTTCAATTCAAGCATTTCAGACTCAAGCAATACTTTCTCGAGGAGCTCATTTACGTTCAATCCTTGTTTCGCGCTGATTTCCTGGCACTGGTATTTACCCCCCCAGTCTTCAACGAGTATATTCATATTGGCCAATTGCTCGCGAATCTTGTCCGCGTTGGCTCCATCCTTATCAATCTTATTGAATGCAAAGACCATCGGCACGCCGGCGGCTTGCGCGTGATTGATGGCTTCCACCGTTTGTGGCATTACCGCATCATCCGCTGCGATTACAATAATGGCGATATCCGTTACCTGAGCACCTCGGGCACGCATGGCGGTAAACGCTTCGTGACCTGGCGTATCTAGGAAGGTAATCACCTTACCCCCCTCAAGCTCGACACTGTAAGCGCCAATGTGCTGTGTGATACCTCCAGCTTCACCGGCAATCACGTTCTCGCGTCGTACATAATCCAAGAGGGATGTCTTACCGTGGTCTACGTGACCCATCACCGTAACGATTGGTGGACGCTCCACCAAATCTTCTGGCTCATCTACGTCTTCTGCGAGTACGGTGTCCTGAATCTCTGAACTGATAAACTCTACTGTATATCCGAATTCTTCGGCCAGCAAGGTCAACGTCTCCGAATCAAGTCGCTGGTTGATGGAAACCATCATTCCGATGGACATACACATGGAGATCACCTCGGTAGGCGAGACGTTCATCATAGTAGCCAATTCACTAACGGTTACGAATTCCGTCAGCTTCAATACTTTCTGATCTTCTTCCGCCTGCTCGAGCTCCTTTTGCATCTTTTCGCTCACCGCGTCACGGCGTTCGCGTCGATACTTTGAACGGGTAGATTTTCCTTTGCTCTTGAGTGCCGCGAGTGTTTCGCGCACTTGGCTCTGAATTTGTTCTTCGGTCAACTCTGGCTTCGGAGCCGCCTTAGCACCTCTTCTTCCTGGACCTGACGGACCGCCTGGACCTCGTTTGAAGTCAAGACCTCCGCCGCTAGCTGGTCTGTTGGTGTCAACTTTAGCGATCCGCTTGCGCTTGCGCTTTTTAGCATCCTCTTCAGACTCACCGACATTCTTCTTGACCCGTTCCGCAGGCAGGTCGATCTTACCGACGAATTTCGGACCATCAAGCTTATCAGCCTTGGCCTTCATGACCTCTTGCTCTACTTTCTTTGGCGCAGGGGCTTCTTCCTTTACCTCTTCAACAGCAGGCTTTTCAGGCTCCTTCTCGGCAACCTTCTTCTCCTCCTCAGCAGCGACCTTCGCTTCCTCTTTCTTCTTCTCTGCAGCTACTTTTTCTTCCTCATCTTTCTCGGCCTTCTTCTTTGGGCGATTCGACTTGATGGTAGATAGGTCGATCTTACCGACTACAGTAGGCCCAGCATCTCTCTCCTTTGGCTCTTCCTTCTTCTCCGTTTTTACGGCAGGAGCTTCTGACGCAGGTTCGGGCTCGTCGATACCGCCAACGTTCTTGATCAATACTTCGTCCTGCTCCGTATCTTGGTTGGTCTTGGTCTTTTTGGAATCATCCAGCGTAATGGTCTCCCTTACTACTTTGGTATGAGCGAGCTCATTGGACTTCTGCTTCTTTGCTCTGTCCGGGGCAAACTCCTCCACCAGTAACTGATAAGCCGAAGGTTCAATCTTGGTATTTGGACGAGCTTCTACTACGATGCCGTTCTTACCCAAGAATTCCACTACGGTAGGTAATCCTACGTTAAACTCCTTTGCTGCTTTACTTAATCTAATCGGTGCGTCTGACATAAATATGTTGCGAATCTCGTGATTTTATCACATTCTCATGCTCATTCAAATTCTGCGCGGAGGATCTGAAGAACCTCTTTCACGGTCTCCTCTTCAAGATCGGTGCGCTTTACAAGGTCTTCTTTGGTCAATTCAAGGACACTTTTCGCAGTGTCACAACCAATGGCCTTGAGTTCGTCGATGATCCAGCTGTCGATCTCATCTGCGAATTCTTCTAGATCCACGTCTTCATAATCTTCTTCAGACTCTCTGAAAACGTCAATCTCGTGTCCTGTAAGCTTTCCAGCTAATTTGATGTTATGACCTCCCTTACCAATGGCCAAGGATACTTGGTCGGGCTTGAGGTATACGCTGGCATGCCCAGTCTCTTCGTTGATCTTGATGGTGGTGATTTTCGCAGGACTCAAAGAGCGCTGGATAAAAAGCTGAGGATTGGCCGTGTAATTGATCACGTCGATGTTCTCGTTTCGCAGTTCACGAACGATACCATGAATACGTGACCCCTTCATGCCTACACATGCTCCTACTGGATCGATACGATCATCGTAAGACTCTACCGCAACCTTGGCGCGCTCTCCTGGCTCACGTACAATCTTCTTGATGGTAATCAAGCCGTCGAAGATTTCAGGCACTTCCATTTCAAACAATCTCTCCAGGAAGGCGGGAGACGTTCTTGACAAGATGATTACAGGACTGGTGTTTTTCATATCCACCTTACTAACAACCGCGCGTACCGTATCTCCTTTTTTGAAATAATCGGTAGGGATCTGCTCTGATTTTGGAAGCACCAATTCATTGCCTTCGTCATCCAACACCAAGATTTCACGCTTCCATATCTGGTAAACTTCACCCGTGATGATGTCTCCCACTCGATCCTTGTATTTCTTGTAGATGGTATCCTTCTCTAATTCTTGGATCTTCGCCTGAAGGTTTTGACGCATCGAAAGGATGGCACGCCGACCGAAGTTTTCGATCTTCAATTCCTCTGATGCTTCCTCGCCGATTTCAAAGTCAGGCTCAATCTTCACAGCATCGCTGTACTCAATCTCAGTCAGCGGATCTTCCACTGCCCCATCGGCAACGATGGTTCGGTTTCTCCATATTTCGAGGTCACCCTTGTCTGGGTTGATGATGATGTCGAAACTGGCATCGTCTTCATACTCCTTGATGATCATGCCACGAATTACATCCTCAAGGATGTGCATCATGGTAACCCGGTCAATGTTTTTAAGGTCTTTGAAGTCCTGAAACGACTCGATCAATTCATCGGTATTCATATCCGAAATGTTTATTTAAACGAAATAATGATTTTAGCTTCCTTAATGTTTTCCCAATCGACCAACTCCTCACGCTCTGGCAGTTTCTTCTTCTTCGATGCAGGAAGCTTCAACTTCACTTGTTCATCGGCTTCGATGAGCTCACCTTTCAGTTCTACCCCATCATTCAACTGCACCCGGAGCTCACGTCCAACATTCTTAACATATTGACGACGATCTCGCAAAGGCTTGTCAATGCCCGCAGAAGAAACCAACAATTCAAAATCCTGCGTCTCGCGATCAAGACTAGACTCTACATGGCGACTCACCTGAACGCAATCTTTGATGGTGACTCCTTCCAGGCTGTCCAATTCAATCACAATGCGGTTAGACGAACTGACCGTAAGCTCAACGACAAACATGCCGGTTCCTTCGATCTTCTCGTCTACCAATGCGTGGATGTCTGAGGCGTTAATCATGGTATTCTTGCAAAAAAAATGAGGGGACTTCCCCTCACCACTTCTTTGACGCCGCAAATATAATCAAGATATCTCTAGCTGAATCACTTAAGGTGCCTGAATTCCATCCTTGAAGTTCATTTCGTTGATCACCTTCCCATTGTCGTCATAATTGATTGCCTTACCGTGGGGTACTCCATTCTTGTAATGCCTAACACCAATGAGCTGGCCGGTTTGGTTGTACATTTCGCTCTTGCCATCCAATCGGTCCATTTTATACGATTGTTTTTTCAAGATGGAACCGTGCGGAAAATAGTATGTGCACTTGCCGTCCTTAGAGCCATTGGAATATGTGCATTCATAATCCATATTTCCCGCCTCGTAGAAATAAGACCACTTTCCATCCTGCGTTCCCGCCTTGTAGGCACCCTCTTCACGCTTTTTACCGTTAGGGTAGCCATAAACCCATTGCCCGTCCTTTAGCCCATCGGTTCGCACGCCTTCATAGTTGAGCTTTCCATTATCAAACCACCCTTTCCAGTCGCCATGCATCACGCCAGCCTTGTAGGTGCCTTCATCTTTTAGTTGCCCATTTTGATACCAAGCCTGCCAAAGCCCTTCTTCCTTTCCGTGGGAATAATTGCCCCTTTGCACGAGTTGCCCTCCTTCGAAATAAGTACGCCATTCCCCGTGTTTCTTATCATCTAGGTAGCTGCCAATCTTCCAATCCGAACCATCCTTATAGAACATACGCCACTCTCCTTGCCGCAGATTTTCATCAAAATCTCCTGTACTCTCTACCTGGCCATTCTCAAAATAATACGTCCACGTTCCGTGCTGCATATCATCTTTGAACGCACCTCTCATGTACACTTGACCTGAACTATTGTACCAAGTCCAAGGTCCATTCTTTTTACCCTTTGCATGCCTTCCTTCAACGCTAATCGCACCGGTTGGATACCACGTGCGAATCACACCATCAAGTTTCCCTTCTTTGTACTCAATGTGCTTCCATCGCGAGCCGTCTTCATAATTAAATTTCCAAAGTCCGGTCCGATCCGTCACGTAAGTATCTCCTTCGCTTTCTATGTTTCCATTTTCGTAATAGTAGGTTGACAATCCGTAGAATTGATCGTACTTGACGCTCAATTTCGAGCGCAGTCGTCCACTCTCATAGTAGTCATAGAGTATGCCATTGCCTTCAGAAAGCGTTTGTTCCCCGTCCATGTTCCAACCCTCTTGTGGATAGGCCAAGCCTTGCGCATAATCAACCACTTTCCACACATCGCCTTCAGGAAACCACCATTTCCATTCGTTGTTCTGGACATTATAGTAGTACTCCCCTTTCACCTTCATGTTTCCATTTGGATACCACTCTTTGTATACACTATCCCTTAACGGAGCAAGGATAGCATCTTGGTATACGAGTTTGAAATAGCCCTCTGCCTTTCGCTGTCCGTTGTCATACCAATAAAGAACCGAACCACTCAAGAGGCCATTGTTGTAATGACTTTGTTCTTGCTTATTGCCGTTTTCATAATAATACGTCCATTCACCATGCTTTTTTCCGAGCAGAAAAAACCCTTCGCTGTACTTCTGTTTGTGTTCGTCATCATAGAACGTGACAAAAGGTTCTGGCTTTGCATCAGAAACTTTGATCTCTTGAGCAATGACCAGAGATGACAGCAGCATCATAGTCACAATTACGTAGTACTTCATAGGCTCAAATCTAGCCTGAGCATGATGTTGGGTGCCAAACGCCCCGAAAAGTTTTCCCATAGGTGTGTTAACTCAGTAGTAGGTGGATTATTTCCTTCAAGTTTCTTCCTTTGCCCAAATTTCAGCTCTATGTCAGAAGCATATGTCACCCAAAAGATCAACGACGGAATAGCCGTTATAGAATTCTTTCACCCTCAAAGCAACTCCTTACCCGGGGCCATATTGAACAAGCTAGCAGAGACGATTAACGAGGCAGGACAGAACAAAGAAGTACTCGCCATCCTACTTCAAAGCGGAGGGGACCGAGCTTTCTGCGCAGGCGCAAGTTTTGATGAACTCATCGCGATTGAAGACAAAGCGCAGGGAAAGGAGTTCTTCAGTGGTTTTGCGAAGGTGATCAACGCAATGCGCACCTGTCCAAAGTTTATCGTCGGTCGCGTTCAAGGCAAAACTGTTGGTGGCGGAGTGGGAGTAGCCTGCTCCATGGACTATTGCTTTGCCACAAAGTTTGCTTCCGTTAAACTTTCTGAACTCGCGGTAGGCATCGGCCCTTTCGTCGTTGGCCCCGCAGTTGAGCGAAAGGTGGGCAAAGCGGCTTTTAGCGAGCTGGCCATCGCAGCCTCCGAGTGGCGATCGGCTGAATGGGCGCAGCAACGCGGCATGTTTGCAGAACTTTTCGATAGTATCGACGAAATGGATGCAGCCCTCGCTTCCTTTCTTCAGAAAGTGAAGAGCTTTAACCCAGAAGCCATGGCGGAGATGAAACGCATCTTTTGGGAGGGTACCGAAAACTGGGATGAATTACTTTTGCGCCGTGCGGAGGTGAGCGGAACGTTAGTTCTGTCCGAATTCACTCGAAACGCTATCAACTCATTTAAAACAAAATAATAAGCTCCTGAATTATGAAAAGAGCCCTCACTCTTGTTTGTTTACTATTGCTTCTTTTTAACGCTACTGCCCAAGATTCAACGGCAGCTGAAGAGCCTTGGAAAAAAGGTGGGGTATTTGGCATCAACTTTTCTCAAACTTTCTTAGACAACTGGCAAGGGGGTGGACAATCAGCCATCAACGGAACAGTTCTCTTCACTGCCTTTGCCAATTACAAAAAGGACAAATGGACTTGGGACAACACGCTGGATGCTGCTTACGGCATTTCCCGCATCGGCGAGAAAGGTTTGGTTCAAAAGACCGATGACCGAATTGAAATCAATTCTAAACTCGGACACACCACGCCCGTCGTGAATACCTTCTGGACCGCCATGTTCACATTTCGTACGCAATGGGATGCTGGATATGACTACGCCGCAAGTCCCTCTCCTTTGATTTCGGATCCCTTTGCCCCTGCGTATGTGATTGCTGGTTTGGGTATTGACTACAAGCCGAGTGATAAATTTTCAGCGTACATCTCGCCTATTACTAGCAAGACGACCATGGTAGACAACCAACGCCTTGCAGATGCTGGTGCCTTTGGAGTCGTCGAAGCTACCTATGACGACATGGGCATGAAACTGACCGATGGGGAAACCATTCGTTATGAGGTGGGAGGCTTTCTAAAGCTTCAATATACCACGCAGGTTGTGAAGAATGTAAAGCTGAACACACGTATAGATTTGTTCTCGAATTACTTGAACAACCCGCAAAACATCGACATCAATTGGGAAACCCTGATTGCGATGAAGATCAACTCTTGGTTGTCTACCAGCATTACAACACACCTAGTTTACGATGACGACATCACCTTTGCGGTGGATAGGGATGGTGATGGCTCAGACGATGGTCGTGGCCCTCGCACCCAGTTCAAAGAGGTGTTTGCACTCGGCCTTCAGTTTCAGCTTTAATCGCTGAGGGGGGCATGCAGGAAGTTTCTTACTTCTTTACTCTCGCCATATGCTTCAAAAAAAGCATCGATTAACCCATCGGTTGTGAGGAGCTTCGGGTCGAACTCGGTGAAGTAATAGAATTGCTTATTGGCTATGAGCGGTTGTTTGTCTTGGATTTCGGCAAATTCAGGCGGTAACCGCTTGTTTTTTTCTCCACGAATTTCACCGAACCGCGCCTTGAATTTCTTTTCGTTTAGGAGCTTCTCAAAATCCGACAGATTGTAAAGAATTTCTTGTCGGATACGGTACAACTGGTCTTTATCTGGCTGATAGACACCTCCATACATCCGTATGTGTTTAAACCCTAATTCGAGGTAGATCCCTTCTAGCGTAATATCCTTCCGACCTCCCCTGCTTACTACTGCAGACATTTGCGTTTTGTAAGGCGTTTTATCCTTTGAAAACCGAGTGTCACGGTAAATCCTAAAAATTGCATCCTTTGCTTCAATCTTGCAATTCGGGTCGACTGCCTGCATGCGAAGGATCATATCCGTAATGAAAGATTCGAAAGGCTTCTTGACATCCCTTTCGTACCGCTTCTTGTTCGCTGCAAACCACTCCCGGTCGTTGTGTTTCGCAAGGTCCTTAAAGAAGTCGTTGTATGCTGAAGTAAACCAAGCCATAGGCGTTGAATTTATAATTGACAATTAGTTTTTACGGCGAAGACTGATTCGGAAGGTGGTTCCTTCTCCCAATTCAGACTTCAATACATAGATTTTTCCATTGTGATAGTCCTTCACAATCCTCCTGCTCAGGGATAGGCCGAGTCCCCATCCTCTTTTCTTCGAGGTATATCCTGGTTGAAAAATAGATTTAAATCGATTGGCTGGAATTCCTTTTCCCGTGTCGCTGATCTCAATGTGCACCTTACTTCCGAAATCTTCCACCCGCATCTCGATGTTCCCCTTCCCCTCCATTGCATCGAGTGCATTCTTAACTAGGTTTTCAATAACCCATTCAAACAGAGATCGATTAAGTGTCAGCATGACGGGGTGATCTGGAAAGGCCGTAAAGAATACAACGTTCCTGCCGTTTCTGTGCTTAAAATACTGCACCGACTCACTGAGCAGAGGAATTAAATCTTGCTCGACAAGGGCAGGCTGCGAACCGATTTTGCTGAAACGATCGGTCACCACTTGCAGGCGTTCGATGTCCTTCATCAACTCGTCAGCTACTTGCTTGTTCTTCTCTTCTTCTCTCAGCAACTCCACCCAAGCAATCATCGAGGAGAGCGGGGTCCCCAATTGATGTGCGGTCTCTTTGCTCATGCCGACCCAGACTTGATTCTGCTCCGCCTTTCGCGCGGTACTGAACAACAAATAGGCAATCATGACGAACAAGCCAATGATACCAAACTGCGCCAATGGGTAATAGGTGAGCTGGGTTAAAAGGAAGGAATCCTCATAGTACACATATGCCTTAAGTCCATTGATCTCGACTTGCAATGGCTGATGCTGGCTGTTCATTTCCTTTAGCTTGGCAGCGAGTAGGTCGGGGTCACTCAATATTTCCTCGCTTACATTTCCAGCTTCAATGACCCTCCTACTTGCTGAATCGAGCAGGATCAAAGGGCTAGAAGCCGCATTCAGCATCAATTCAGAAATAAAGGATTCTTGCAAGTCTTCAAACGTGGTTTTCAACTCAGAAAAAAGCCTGGAATCTTTATAGTGTAGGAATACCCGGGAATTGCCATAGTAGACAATTTCGATCGGATCGTATTGCTTCGTCATGTCCTCCAGCTCTTTGCGGAGGTAGTCGTCCTTCTCCTCCCCTGAAGGCACTTCAATGTTTCGGTAGGACGTTATTACCCCTTTCTCATTGGTCAGAATGACTGGGACAGTTGTATTGTCATTGAGCACATTCAACGCGAAGCTCACGTCTGTAATGTCTGGTCTCGCCAAGTATTTGGTGGCTTCTAAGTAGAGTTCAACTTTGTTCCGCTCTCCCATTTGCAGCTTGTTGAAGAGCCGACTCGTGTATTGCACCAGCGCAGACCGCTTCTTGACTGCCTCTGCCCAGATCTCAACTTTGGATCGTTCCTCTTTGCCAATTTTATCTACCAGCGATTTCGTGTACCAAAGCGACAACGCTACAAACACTAGCGCAGCGGTGAAGAGCAAAAGCTTCCATCGCTGTTTCTGAGAGTATATGTTGAAGTTGTTTGCCATTCGGAGCGCTCCGATTGCGAAATTGAACGAATAATACGAATATCCGCTCGAAGGGTGCGTTAGGAATTGTGAATCAGGGGATCTGCGTCAAAAGTCGTCGTCGTCAAAATCCCCCTCCTTCAGCTTTTTCTTATCCGTCTCCGCCTTTTGAATCAGTTTGTTCAGGAGCTTCTTATCTCCTGACTTCTCTTTTGGAGTTTCGGTTGCAGGTGTAATTTCTTCAAGCTTTCCATCAGCCTCAGTGCCCGACTCAGCATCAAATTCAAACTCCAGCTCCTTCGGCTTTTCTACTGGTTTTCGCACGGAATCCTTGGCTATAGCATTGAACTCGTCGCGCAGCAAATCCTTGACGGCCTTTGATTCAGAGAGCACTTGCTCTTTTAGGGTATGCTTCAGTGTGGTGCGTTTTACATCAATCTCAAAATCGTCGGTCGTGCCAATCATGGTAATAAACACTCTGGTCTTCCCGCTCTCATCACGCTGAACGTATTCATTGTAAGGCTCTGTAAGATCCTTTAACTGCAAGACTTCCGACAATGCGAAATCCATTTCGTAGTCGATCTTGTCATCAAACGTGTGGGTCCCACTCACATTCAGATTGAGCGCAGATGAATTGACTTCCATGGTCGGTATGGTCACCACCCCATCGCGGATTCCGATCTCATTCGTCAAGGTGGCGAAGCGCACATCCTCCAAGCGTTTTCGCAACTCGTCTACGGGTATGAATAGGCGCAGCATCGGACGTTTCTTTATTTCTTCAGCGACGTCCATCAAGGGTTTGAAACCGACCAAAGCCCCGTCTGACAAGGTGATATCCAACGAGGAGACGATGCTCTGCATATCGATATTGAGCAATGAATCGCAAAAGGCCTGGAATGTAATATCAGCATTCAACTTCCCCTCCAACACTTCAGCCGTAATGAAGCTTTGATCGAAGTTGTTGAAAGTGGTGAACAACTCCTTGATGTTTACTTGATCTGTTTTAAAGTCAGTACGTAGACCGAATTGATTGTTAGCAAAGCGGTAGACTCCGACTTTGCCACTAACGGTCCCATGCTGACTGTTAAACGCTAGTCGTGTAGCTTCAACCTTGAAATGATTCATCACCAACCTTCCGCTGATATCCTCGGCAATAAACTTTCCTTGCTTGAACGACGTACTTGTTAACTCGAGGTCCCACTCGGCACGCGCTGGGAATGCAATCACAATTCCACTTTCGCTTTCTGATGTGTTAGGAAAGAGTTCTTCGAGGTCGATCGCACCGGTAGTGACCTTTCCTTTTACATCTATCACGCCTGATTCAGAAAAAAAGTAATTCAGAAATCCGTCCGCTCTTCCTTTCAACACCAAGGCGCAGTCATTGATATTCCCGGCATAGCGCTCAATTTCGAGGCTGTTGTTCAATATTTTGAACTCAGCGTCTTCCACACTGTAACGTCTCTGATCATCTCGCAGGGTCCAAAACGCATCCGTAATTCGGATGACGCCACTGGCTTTTGAGTTCAGGAAATCTCGTGCTGCTGGTTCCGATGGGTTTTCCAGGGTAGTGGAAATTTGTGCGTCAATCTCGAATCCTCCTTCACCTTCTGCCAGCCATTCGATCCCAAAAAATTCCTTCATGGCTGCTAGGTCAGAACTTAGCTTGATGCTTCCATCGATGTTCGGCTTTTCAAAGTTCGTAACACTGAAGGCTGTTTGAAACGGATTGCCATTAAGTTCACCCTTTAAATCGTCCAAGACAAGGTGAACTGAGCGGAACGTGCGTTCCTCTCCATTATCGATGCTTCCCGATCCGACCAAACCTGAAAGCTTCCAATCGCTGCCTTTCCTTGTAATGCTCGCGTCTTCCATCGAAAAGCTGGCAATACAACGAGGGTTTTCTGTTCTGCCAAATGCCCCTTTGAGAGTGCAATCAAAAGCGATGACTCCAGAACTTGCGTAGGCATCCAACGCTTCCCGACTCTCAGAAGGTATCAAAGCCAGGGTGCGAATGACGTCTAAGTCGGCTCCCGTAATGTGCAGGTCAACACCATCCCCCACCAATTCACCTGAAATATTGAACCGCAATCGATCGTCGATGGTCAAGCTTCCCTTTCTAAATCCATAGCGTTCTTCTTTGGAGATGATATCAAGGTCAGTCTCCACATCTACTTCCCGGTCATGGAGGTAGTTGGTGCCTTTGATCAGAATGTCGTTCACGTAGCCGTTTCCGACTACCGCCATGGTATAGCTCTCATCAGAGAAGCGGCCATTGAAGTACAAATCGTTGGCACGGAGTCGATATTCTTGTTGTCGAGCGTGGTTGACATAGGTCAGTCGCGTTCGTTGAATGTGCACTTTATCCAATTCAAGGAGGAAGCCCGTTGTGTCCTGGTTTTTGACCCAGATGTGGTAATTATCATAGCCTTCATCGTCTACGAGTAAATCCACGAAACCATCGCGGGCTTCGATCTCATTGATCTTGTACTGCCCCTTGAGCATGTCCAAGAGGTTTAGGTTGAGGTAGACCTTTTCAAAGAAAAAGAGCGTGTCGGGAGCGCCCATCTTCACAATGTTCTCTTTGGCCCATACACTATCCATGACCAAGGAAGCCGAAGGAAAGTTTTCGAGCAAGGAGAAATTGATATCAGACACGTGCACCGGCGACTGGAGCCGCTTGTTTACTTCCCCGACGATATAATTGCGCACTGGTTCCTCGTATTTCTTAGCTAAGAAATACGCCCCAACCGCACCTAGAATCAAGGCGATGGTAAGTCCGAAGAACCATATCAGAAATTTGCGCATACCGATTTAGAACGACACAAGGTGTCGAATATTCGAAGCTACACAGCCAAAAGCTGTGAAGTTTGCCATCCGCAATGACTTATGAACGAGGGAGTTTTAGTTGATTACAACATCTTGAGGTAGCCCACTTCCTTCTCGGTGAGGAAGCGCCATCTTCCGCGTGGCAATCCTTTCTTGCTGAGTCCCGCAAAAGCAGCACGATCCAAGCGCGTCACTTCGTATCCGAGGGCTTCAAACATGCGTCGCACGATGCGATTTCGTCCTGAGTGAATTTCCAATCCAATCTCGTTTCGAACCGAACCATCACCTGCAAACAACGCGGCATCAGCCTTGGCCACACCATCGTCTAGTTCAATCCCTGTTTCAAGTTTTTTGAGGTCTGCGATGGTAACGTTCTTGTTTGTGATGACGTGATAGACCTTTCGAATTTCATTGCTCGGATGGGCCAACTTATCAGCAAGATCACCATCGTTGGTCACGAGCAGAAGTCCAGTCGTATTGCGGTCCAGTCTTCCTACAGGAAACACACGTTCCTTGCATGCATTCTTAACCAATCCCACCACGGTACTTCGACCGAGCTCATCACTGAGTGTAGTGATGCAATCTTTTGGCTTATTCAACAGGATATAGCGAAGGGTTTCTGCCTTCACTTTTTCTCCTCCGTATTCTACAATATCCCCTGGTTTAACCTTAGTACCTAGCTCGGTTACCACTTTGCCGTTGATGGAGACCATTCCATTCTCAATATACTTATCCGCTTCGCGACGCGAACAGATACCCGCCATGGCGAGGTACTTATTAAGCCGGGTCAATCCATCATTTTCAGGCTTCTTCTTGAATCCTTCAAACGGCTTGTCCTTTGTGAATTTGTTGTACGAGCTTTTTTTGTCGTTCTGACGGAATTCCTTATTGGCATTTCCGCGTGACTTGAACTTATCGCCTTTCCCTTCATCGCCATCGCGCGTGATAAAATCAGAGGGATTGAATTTTCTTTCGCCAGAATCGCTTCTGAACTTTGAATCGTTCGTAGAACGCCCTCCAGCACGAGGCTTACTGAACTTGGTGTCGCCCGTTGAGCGACTTCCTCCTCGCGAATCACCATATTTAGATTCGCCGGTGGAACGACTTCCACTTCTTGAATTTCCGTATTTGGAATCTTCAGAAGGACGACTTCCTCCTCTACTTCGTGGTTTCCGCTCGTCTGATCCGGTTTCCGTTTCTGACTTGGGCTTTCCTTTGCCGGCAGCGGGCTTGGCTGTAGAACGTTTCTTTCCTGTTGTGCCTCCCAGCACGAGGAATTCCTCTTTCTTGACCTTCTTTGCGCGCTTCTCCCAGGTACTCTTCTTTGCCATACAATTGTTTTGAACCTGCAAAGGTACAGGAATTAACCTGCAACCAATAGCTCCTTACCTTTGCGTGATGCGCTGGAAAATAGCCCAATGGTTCGAAATTAGGTGGTGGCAACGCTACTTGAGCGGACGCGATAAGGAGGAATACCTCACTTGGAAACGGAACTATTGGCGCGCATTTTTGGTGCGGCTAGATCTCCACCCACAACCTGGAACAACCATCTTGGATGCAGGCTGCGGTCCTGCAGGTATTTTCTCGGTTCTTTCAGAATGTAAGTTATGGGCCGTAGATCCTTTGATTGAATCCTATGAGGCCAAGCTTCCTCACTTCAGCAAGCAGGATTACCCTCACGTTCACTTCGAAGAAAATACGGTAGAGCAGATCGACAAAAAGGACGCGTTTGATGCTGTGTTTTGCCTGAATGTGATCAATCATGTGAAGGACATCGATGCCGCGTATGACGCGCTGGTGAAAAGCTTAAAAAGCGGCGGAATACTCGTGCTGAGTATCGATAGTCACAACACAGGATTTTTTCGATGGCTCTTTCGGCGCGTACCGCTCGACATCTTGCACCCCTATCAATATAGCTTGGAAGAATACGAAGCAGCTTTGAAGTCGCGCGGAGTAAACATCGATCGCGTGGCACACTTGAAAAGCGGAACTTTGTTCGACTACTATGCGATTGTGGGTACAAAAATCTAAAGCGCTTCTTGTGCTTCTACTCCTGGTTCAGGTGAGTCTTGGACAGGGCATTTTTTCCAAGCCTGACAGTTTGAACAAGCAGCGGAGAATGATCAACATTGGGGGACAAGGCCTGCTCTACGGAAGTACGCTAACTGCCCTCAATTTTGCATGGTACAGTGACTACCAAAACGGAAAGTTTCATTTCTTCAACGATTGGCCCGGGTGGATGCAGATGGACAAACTGGGGCACAGCGCAGCGGCGTATCAAGCGGCGAGCAACCTTTATCGATTCAATCGCTGGACCGGGGCAGGAGAGCGCCAAAGCATGTGGTATGCCGCAGGCCTTGGATTCAGTTATCAATTGGCCGTTGAACTGCTCGATGGCTTTTCAGAGGGTTGGGGGTTTAGCGTATATGACGTAGCGTTCAACACCATTGGGTCGAGTGGATTTGTGGCACAGCAACATTTTTGGAAAGAGCAACGGATCAAACTGAAATTCAGTTTCTCGCCCAGCGGACTGACGCAATTGAACGGGACAGAAAGCAACTACAGAGAGGTCGATCGGGCGGAATATTTGTTTGGAACAGCCTTGTACGAACAATGGCTTAAGGACTACAACGGTCAAACCTATTGGCTCAGCATGAACGTTTGGTCGCTGATGGGTAAACCAGATGGATTCCCAAAGTGGTTGAACGTTGCGCTAGGGCACAGCGTCAATAACGTCTTGGGGGCCGAACGAAATACTTGGGAGATTGATCAAGGAGGGGGCGCAGTAAATTACGCCTCCGCTCTTTCAAGACAGCGTCAATTTCTTTTGTCCTTGGATATAGACTTGGATCATGTGAACCTCCCCAAATACTTGATTTGGATCAGGCCGATTGTCGGGGTGATCAAGTTTCCTTTCCCAGCCCTTGAATGGAACAGCCAGCAAGGCTTCAAAGGAAGAGGACTCTACTTCTAACTTACCAGCGCGGCTGAAACGCTCCTTCGATGTGGTTGAGCCGGCGCTCTTTATTATTGATGACGATCCCGATCACGTCAAATCGGACTTCTAAGTCGATGTCTTTTTTGGTGACATAGGCGTGGGCGGCGCGCACCAAGTGGGTCTGTTTTGATTTGCTTACCGCTTGTTCTGGTTCTCCAAAGAAATCTGAGTTGCGAGTCTTCACCTCCACGATTACGATTTCATCTCCCTTCTTAGCGATGATATCCACCTCTTCTTTTCCATAACGCCAATTGCGCTCCATGATCTCAAAGTTGTTCTTCTTTAAGTGGATGGTAGCGAGGGCTTCCCCTAATTCACCTAATTCATTGTGCTCTGCCATTAGTAAAGGATATGAGCCCAAAGAAATGGGTCCGCCCTATCGATCAACGGGCAGAAATCTATAAGGCGAATCGAAATATTTGCGTTTAGCACAAGTCAAACCCAGTGGCCTCATTCTATTGGATAGAGAAGGAAGACTTCATCCTCATAGATCAACGGGAGGTTCAATCGGACCTCTTCACCAAATCGTTGTTTGAGGATGACTATGAAGTCACACCCTCTTGCCGCAAGTGATTGTCGCACCTCCTCATCCAATAAGCTCCCATTCCACGCGACCCAACCCCTGCGGTGGGCGAAGTACAAGGGGGCTGGAATCTCTTGACTATTTACTACGATGGTTTCATCCTTCGCAACAAATGGGTCGAGACGGTTTTCAAGGTCTTCAATAGCGGATCCATTTTTGACGAATTGGTCATCCCATCGAGAGACGATACCTTCTGTTCCAATGGCGAGCAAGGCAATGAATAACAGAGCCGGACGCATCTTCTCCAAAGCAGAAGAAGCGACCAAGGACATTATAGGGACAAACGGAATCACATAGTATGGATGATCCATGAATCGATCTCCTGACTTGAACAGCACAAGGAGAATAAGCGCAGCACCCAGACCGACAATGGGCGATAGATTAACATCCCTTTTACGCAAATAAAACAGCCCTGCGATGAACACTCCAAACCCACTCCAACCCATCGCTTTCTGATAGAAAACAGATGCTACACGAGATTTGTGAGCAAGAATAAACTGGGCCGTTTCAGACATGGACGCTCCCATAAAGTAGCGATCCAAATGATAGGTTTCTTGCAAATAAGGAACCCACAAAAAGTACCACAACCAGGCAATGATTCCTGCTGAGGAAGTAGCTCCCGCAATAAGCCATCGATCTGCTTTTCCTGCCTTCAAAAAAGTAGGCCAAAGGAGGCTTAGCGCAACCACAACTGGTAGCTTTCCCAGCACACCCAGCGTGATGAGTACGAAGCCAACGACAAATCCAAACCACTTTCGGTGATCCAAGTACTCCAACCACAGCGTCATTCCAATGATCACCAAGCTTACCGAAAACGTGTCGGTCATGATCTTGCGACTGTAGTAATAGTAGATCGAAAAGAGAACGATAAATGCGCTGTAGAATGCCACCTTCTTAGAGAAGATCTTTGAGACGTATCGGTGGAAGCTCCAAATGCCGACCGAACTGACGATCAAATTGATCAGGCGACCATACCAATGGTCATAGCCAAAGGGAATGGACACCAAGTATATGAGGTAGTTGAGGAACGGAAACTCCATTCCTGTGATGCCTGGCAGGTCACCTGGCATGTCTAGGCGAGGATAAAAGATATTGGCGTCGATCTCATAGAAATTACGCGCAACCATGCACATCATCGTTTGACGCCAGATGTGGGCGACCTCCAGTGGGGGTTGTACAATGGTGATGAGACGATGAATGAACGTAACTCCGATCCAGAACCGAATGTCTGTCAACCAGGACTTAAATGAAATCAACTGAATGTCAGTTTATTGCCTGTCTCGGCACTTACCAGTTGAACCTTCCTTCCATGAAAAACTGCTTCGTTGCGATCCACATGTCCAATCGGCGCATTGAACACCACTGGAAAAGAATAGCCAGCAACAGCCTCAAGGATGATCTCGTATGCCGACTTTCCAAACGGTGTTTCATTGTCCATCATTTCGGTGAATTGCCCCACCACTAATCCTGCAAGACCTTGTAATCTTCCAGCTCTTTTAAACTGTGTGATCATCCGATCTAAGTGATACAGGTATTCGGTCAAATCTTCAATGAACAGGACTTTTCCCATCCAATCCACGTCACTTGGGGTTCCGACGATTGAATCCAGTACAGATAGATTACCTCCTACCAAAACTCCTGTTGCTATGCCTTCGCGGTTCAATGCATGTGCCTCCCAAACTACCTCGGATTCTTCACCAAAAAGCGCTTTTCGCAAGGATTCGCTTCCGGCGTTGGAATGGCCCTCTTTAAAGAATATCGGCATGGTCGCATGGAGGCTTTCCACCCCGAGATGCACCAGAAGGTGATTGTGCAACACCGTCAAATCCGAGAAACCACACAACCATTTTGGCGCTTTTGAGAAGGCGTCCCAATCGACCCTATCGACGACCCTAGCCGTGCCGTAGCCACCGCGCGCGAAAATGACCGCCTTGATCGAGGGGTCATCTAAAGCCCATTGCAAGTCAGCCGCTCGTTCTTCGTCCGTTCCAGCAAAGAGCCGATCCGAAGCAAGCAGATGCCTTCCCGGAACCACATCCAAGCCCCAAGACCGGATAAGATCGAGCGCTCCGTCGATCTGCCCTGGCTCTAATCGTTTGGCCGTTGCGACCACAGCGACTTTGTCGCCCTTATTTAGAAATGCTGGTCTCAAAACGCGACTAAGATAATCCTACTTTTGAGCCCTGATTTCATCCGTTCATCGATTCATGAACGATGGGTCTTGAATAATGAACCGTACCATGCCCAAAAGACACCTTGTCACTTCCGCCCTTCCTTACGCCAATGGTCCTTTGCATATCGGCCACATCGCCGGTGCTTACTTACCTGCAGACATCTATGTGAGGTATTTGCGAAGAAAGTATGGTCACGAAAACGTATTACACGTCTGTGGTTCTGACGAGCATGGCGCGGCGATTTCAATGAAAGCCATCAAGGAAGACACTACCCCGAAGGCCATTGTAGATCAATTCCACACCATCAATAAGCAAGCTTTTGCTGAATTTGGGATCGACTTTGATATCTATCACCGTACATCATCTGAATTGCATCGCGAAACATCGCAGGAATTTTTCTTGAAACTGCACGAAAAGGGCGTTTTTACAAAAGTGTCGAACGAGCAGATGTACGATCCCGAGGCCCAACAGTTTTTGGCCGATCGTTTCATCATCGGAACTTGTCCAAATTGTGGCAGTGACCGTGCCTACGGAGATCAATGCGAGAATTGCGGCAAGGCCTTGAGTCCTACCGACCTCATCGATCCCAAATCTACATTGAGCGGGACTGAACCAACATTGAGAAGCACTTGGCATTTTTACCTTCCCATGGGTGAGCACGCTGAATGGGTGGACGAATTCATTCGCGACGGTAGATTGGAAGGCGAGCCCCATCACGATCCCGCAAAATGGCGAAAGCCCGTGGTGGGTCAGTGCTTGAGCTGGATAGAAGGAGGTTTGGGAGACCGAGCCATGACCAGAGACCTAGACTGGGGGGTTCCCGTCCCCTTGGAAGATGCGGAAGGTAAGGTACTCTACGTCTGGCTGGATGCTCCCATCGGCTATGTTTCTGCCACAAAGCAATGGGCGATAGATCAAGACAGTCCTGAAGCATGGAAGAAATGGTGGCAAGATGCCGAGACCGACATGGTCCACTTTATCGGTAAAGACAACATTGTATTCCACTGCATCATCTTTCCCATCCTCTTGAAAATGCACGGAGGGTATAACCTCCCTTTAAACGTTCCCGCCAACGAGTTTCTGAACTTGGAGGGAGATAAAATCTCCACTTCTAGAAATCACGCCGTTTGGCTGCACGAATATTTAGAAGACTTCCCTGATCGGAAAGATGAGTTGCGCTATGTACTCACGTCCATCACGCCAGAAACCAAGGACAGTGAATTTACCTGGAAAGATTATCAAGCACGCGTCAACAATGAATTGGTAGCCATCTTAGGCAACTTCGTCAATCGAGTTGTCGTGCTGACAAACAAGTATTACAGCGGTGTAGTTCCTTTCGGTGATGTTGATGAAGCCATCCTTCAAGAGCGCGACAAGTGCATGGGAGAGGTGGAAAGTCAGATCAGCAATTTCAAATTCAGGGACGCCCTATCTGCCGCCATGAACCTTGCACGACACGGCAACAAGTACTTGGCGGATAGCGAGCCTTGGAAACTGCAGAAATCAGATCCTGAAGCCGTGAGGCAAATCATGTTCAATGCATTGAACATTACGGCATACTTAGCAGATGCTTTGGATCCGTTCCTGCCAGATACAGCGACTAGGCTTCGCGAAATGCTCAAAATCGACAAGGTATTTAAGGGCTACTTAGACGGGCACGAGATCGGAGAAGCTACATTGCTTTTCGCCAAGGTCGAAGACGAAGACGTTGACCGCCAAATGGCCAAATTGGCCAAAGAAGTTGGCGTTCCGATCAAAATAGAAAGTGCCTCAGAAATGGTAACACCGGTTGCTCGACCGTTCAAAGACAACATCAGCTTTGATGAATTCATGAAGTTAGACATCCGCGTCGGCACGATTGCGACGGCAGAAAAAGTTAAGAAAGCAGACAAATTACTTCAACTCTCTGTCGATTTAGGCACGGAGGTGCGCACCATTGTTTCGGGCATCGCTGAGCATTTCAAACCTGAGGAAGTCATCGGAAAACAAGTAAGCGTTTTGTGCAATCTCGAACCTCGAAAAATTCGAGGCGTTGAGAGTCAAGGCATGATTTTGATGGCTGAAGATGGGGCAGGTAAACTTCAGTTCATCTCTCCCCCTACCGCTTTCGAAAGCGGCGCTGAGATCCGATGATAAATCCCTGATTCCCATCATATAGGAAGAATTAACCTCTCTGCTCGACAATAGCGTTGTAATATTGCACTCTGAATATTATTTCAGCCTTACATAGTTCTAGACATGAGTTTTACTTCCTATCGCTTTGATCGCAAAGTTGACGCTGATTTCTACAAAACCCTTCGTGGCCGGGTCAGTTCTTACTTTACCGAGAACAACATTTCGCGTCACGCGAATGCTTCTATGGTGATCAAAACCATTGTGTTGATTGCAATGTATTTTGTGCCTTACATTTTGCTTTTAGCAGGAACTGTTACGAGTACGCTCCCATTCCTTGGTCTTTGGTTGGTCATGGGACTTGGAGCCGCAGGCATTGGCTTCAGCATCATGCACGATGCAAACCACGAAGCTTATTCTAAGAATAAGTACGTCAACATGGCCCTTGGAAACTTAATGAATTTCCTTGGCGCTAATAGCAGCATTTGGAAGCTTCAGCACAATGTCCTTCACCACAGTTTTACGAATATTCAGGGAGCAGATGAAGACATCAACTCTCCGGAGTTCTTGCGCTTTTCTCCGCACCGCCCGCTTAAGCCTATCCACAAGTACCAGTACATCTATGCTTGGTTCCTTTATGGGTTCATGATCATTCTGAAGGTGCTGTACACCGATTTCAAGCAAGCTTTTCACTACCGCGATATCGAGATCATCAAGACTCGGAAGGAATTCAATAAATTGGTAATGAAGATCAGCTTTTGGAAGGCGGTTTATTTCGGATTATTCTTCGTGTTGCCTTTCATCTTTATGCCTGTATCTCCGTTGATGATCTTACTCGGTTTCTTCCTTATGCACTACGTGGTTGGGATGTGCATGGCAGTCATATTTCAGGCGGCACACGTCATGCCGGAGACCTCATTCCCAGCGCCGACAGAGACAGGCAAAATGGACAGTAACTGGGCCGTTCACCAGCTGATGACCACGACAAACTTTGCTCCTAACAACCGCCTCCTCTCTTGGTATGTCGGCGG
>Ga0055584_100000399_pt1 | contig 41206 bp, 38 predicted proteins | sample OSDHelmetaG_FD_58716 | JGI IMG/M metagenome (GOLD analysis project Ga0055584, IMG submission 58716) | Pelagic marine sediment microbial communities from the LTER site Helgoland, North Sea, for post-phytoplankton bloom and carbon turnover... | ecosystem: Environmental > Aquatic > Marine >...
GATTCGAACTCACGACATCAACCTTGGCAAGGTTGCGCTCTACCCCTGAGCTACACCCGCTTTCCACCACCACAATGGCGGCGGGACGCACACTTTGGTGGGTTCCGGCCCTTTTTCAACACAAATTTTTAAATTTGGGTAGCAAGCTGAGTGGTCACGGGTAACGGTTCCCGAATCCGATTATGAAGAAATTCGGCAACAAACTGGACGAAATCCTGCAGGATAAGCAAACAGAGGTGGGGCGGCTATTGCCCAACCTCGAAAAGCTGAAGGCAGCGGCGCGCACTCGCGAAGATTTTCGCTCGTTTTCCACGGCCCTCGGTGGAGCTCTCCGCGACCAGAATGAAGGGGAAGGCTACGGAACGAGCGTCCTTTCCGTAATCGCCGAGGTTAAGAAAGGATCCCCATCTGCGGGAACGATCGATCCTGACTTTGATGCCGTCGCGATTGCGAAATCTTACGAGGCTGCCGGTGCTAACGCGCTGTCGATTCTGACTGACGAGAAATATTTTCAGGGCAACCTCGCCTTCCTCAAACAAATCCGAGAAGTCGTCGATCTTCCGCTGCTACGTAAGGACTTCATCATCCACGAGGCACAGATCTACGAGGCAGTCATCGCCGGAGCCGATGCAATTCTTCTCATCGTAGGAGCATTGGAGCAAGATGAGCTCAGCCATCTCCTAGACGTAGCGGCCGGCTGCCAACTGGATGTGCTCGTGGAAGTCCACAATCTCGAGGAAATGGAACGAGCCCTCGAAACGGACGCCAGCATCATCGGGGTGAACAATCGTAACCTCCGAACCTTCGAAGTTGATCTCACCACAACCGAAAGCCTTAGCGAGGAAGTCGGCCCCAGCCACATTCTTGTAAGTGAAAGCGGTATTTTCACGGGAGAAGACACGGCCAAAATTCAATCCTGGGGTGCCGATGCTATCCTCGTTGGCGAAGCGCTTATGCGCGCGGAAGATCGCAACGCAAAAGTAGCGGAACTCAAAGGAATCGAGCAGGCATGAGACTGATTCCCGCGCTCACACTGAGTTGCGCTCTTTGTCTGCCATTTCTGCCACCAGACTCCGGGGCACAAATTAGAGCCGAGCCTGTCACTCCTGCGAGTTCGCAGGAAAAACCGGAAGTAGCTGTTTCAGTCGAGGGCCTGCTGAGCGATATCACTCTTGTTGCCGAGAGTGCGCTTGCCATTCTCGTCGACACACAAACCGTGACCTACGGAAAAACATCGACGAAAAGCGCCCCGTGGCGAGCACACAGAAATTGCTCACCGCTTTAATTATCGCCGAATCAGGTGAGCTCGATAAGAAAATACCTGTGATGCGGACCGATGGTCAGGTTCCGCCACGCAATATCTGGGTCACCCAGTGGAGCTCCTATCAAAAAGCCACTTTGCTCGAAATGATGCTTGTTCGCAGCTTTAACGACGTCACCAAGTGCCTCGCTCGGAATCATGTCGAAAGCCACGGAGAGTTCGCCGAAGCCATGAATAAGCGGGCTGCTGAGCTCGGGATGAAAAACTCCTATTTTGTGAACGCCCACGGTCTCACCGAAGAAGGCCAGTATTCCACTGCACGCGACATGATGCGCCTCGCCTAAGCCGCCTGGAACAACGAAACGATTCGAAAGATGGTCGCAAAGGCGCAATACCACGTTTACCTGCACGGGCTCGAAAACCATTCCTGTAAAAAACAGCAACGATCTTCTTCATAGCTATTCCGAATGCACAGGCATGAAGACCGGATTCACCGAGGCAGCGGGAAGATGCCTCGTTGCATCAGCAACTCGGAGAGAAAAGACCGTCCTTGCAGTGATTCTCGGCAGCACAATGGAGGACGTCTGGGACGACGCCGAAGTGATCTTGCGCAAGTCGCTGGGCTTATAATGAACGTGTCAGAGCCGGTCTCGGCGAATCAGCGGCCGTAAAACGGGTTCGACGTATCGTGAACCGATCCGTCGGGAAGAAGCATGTGAGCCCCCCTCCCGTGAAAGTTTCCTCGCTCCATCACCCAGGGCTGATTCCAGCGGAAAGGGGTTTGGGCTTTGTCGTCGAATCGTGTCGTGACGTATGATCCGACATACTTGATTTTTTTACTCCTCGGCATGTGCTCCAATTGCACATCCGAAGGACAAACCCATGTGTTACGGGCAGCTCCGTAAGGTTCCGTCGCAGTGACCCAGAATTCAAAGAACTCGTTGCCTGAAAACTCAAACTCGCCTTCCTCCATTTGGGGCCAATGCCCCACGTCCGTAACATAGCCCAGCAAGGCTGAGTGTATCGTCCGCATGTGAGAAATGCACTTTGCCTTTCTCCCCTTGGCGCGAAACGATTCAAGAAGCGGTGCTGATACCGCAGCAAGGAGCGCGATGATCCCGATTGTTACTAGCAGCTCTACAAGAGTAAAGCCGAAGGTAAAACCTCCGGCTTTGTTAAAGCGTTTTGTAAATCTCATCTCTACTCTGAAAACACCAAGTTTTTCCGGGTAGAGTGCTGATCGAGCGAACTCGACCGCCGAAGTATATCCCAACTCCGTTCGGAGGTCAGGAAGTTTACGATCCGAAAAGAATCTGGGTTGAAACACGCGTTCCAAAAACGCTGAAGCGAAAGGACTCTGGAGTTTCACCAGTCGCAGAAATGATCGTCCCACGTCCGGTACCCCGGAAGCTCGCAACAGGAAGAGTGCGTCCCGTTTTTACGAGCTTGGCGCGGAAACCTGAGCTGATGAGGGCAGTTCCTGTGGCGGGGCCATTAGCAGTTGCAACGGCAGCAACCGAACCGCTCACGGAGTTGACGGTTCCATTTGTCTGGCCCGTATAAGAAACTCCGCGAAAGAACCAAATATTTGAATCCTGACCAAATCCTCCAAAGACCAAATTACCGGAGTTGATAGGAAATGCAGAAACAATCGCTGCTATGTTACCGGCGGTGTCAGAGATAGGAACCAAGGTTGCCCCCGTCGTGATATCGAATGTCCCAGGAAAGTTGTTTGCGACAGAGAAGCGAAACAGTCCGATTCCATTGATACCAGAGGCAGAGGCCTCGTAAACTCCATCGTCTCCGTTTTCTCCAAAGAAGTTGTTGTTACTAAAAGGTCCACCAACCCATGCGTTAACATTGAAAGATGGGAGAAGGACAAGTGCGCAAAAGATGGCAAAGATTTTTTTCATGGTCGTCTCGTGTTCAGTGGACAATTCGAACTATGAGAAACGTTTTTCCCACCGGAAGCAAGCAGGAATTTAAAAAAACTTCTACCTCCGCAGTAAATAAACCAAAGGCACCTAAATCGCATCAAAAGCACGATCGAAGCGTTCAATGGTCTCTTCCGGATCCTCAAGGCCGACCCAGACGCGAAGAAGGTCCTTCTTTGCACCCCGCACGGCAGCCCAATCGAGTTCTCCGTAGTGTGCCAACAGCGTGTAGGGGCAGGCCAGCGTAAAATCAGTCCCTAGGCTCGGCCCCTTCGATACATCAAGCTTGTCGTAAAATGCTTTCGCAGCGCTTTCTCCTCCACTCAATTCAAACGAGAATAGGGCACCATATCCGCCATCCTTTCTTCTCACCTGCTCATAGAACTCCTGCGTTTGCTGTGACGGAAAGTAGCATTTCGCCACTTTGAGGTGGCCACTGACGAACTCGAATACTTCCTCGGCGATCTCGTTGGTTGCTCGAACCCGATCTTCAAAGTAGCGGCTGTTCCGCTCCAAAACGATTGAGTCTCGCTCAAACATGGGACTCGCACTTTCCTGATCGGCCATGCGCTCGCGGATTCCCTCTGCCTGAGCCGATCCCGGCCCGAGAATGACAGCTCCCCCTGCAACATCTCCTGCCCCGGAAAATGTTTTCGTTAGACTCGTAGTGATGATATCCGCGTAACGGAAAGCATCGACGTTTACCGAGGTCGCAACGGTATCATCAACGACGAGAGGGATTTCGAGGGGACGAAGCAGTTCGGAAAGCCGCCGTAAATCCGGGCTGCGGAGAAGCGGATTGCTCGGAATCTCCGAAAAAAGTGCCGCCGCCGACCCTTTCTCTCTCCCACCTTGCTCCTTCAACCAAGCCTCCGTTTCTGTCACCCCTCCTGAATTGGTGATCGAAAAATCAACGACTGCGCCAAATTGCTCCTGAACCTTGAAGGAATCGAGATAGGGAAAGTCGATCTGGATAGTTGGCGCGTCGTTGTCCTCGGTCACACAGCGATGCACTGCCGAGACGGCTCCCATGCCGGAGGAGAATAAAAACACATCTTCACTGCTGACTCCGTCATAGAAAGAAGCGATCCTCTCCTTCACCCCTTGCCGTGCTTTGATCCCCGCCTCGAGAACTTTATCATCGACTGGGGAATCGGTCAGCGCCGACTCGGCGAGGCGGCTGCTCACAATCTCTCCGCTGTGCTGCCAATATTTCCAGGCCGCTTCATAGGCTTCCTCTTCCAGGAGAATCACGGTGAGATTTCCCCAGCCGTAGGATTCAAGTCGCGACGACCCGCCCATTCTTTTTTTCACATATTCCGCACATCGCCAGGCTGCCGCGAGAGAAGGGAAAACGAGTGCCACCTCCTGTTTTTTTGCGAATTCATCACGGGCAGCGAGAAAGAGCTCGGCCACAAATGGATGCGGAACAAAGCGCGGATAGCCACACTCGAGGGAGTCGACGACGCGCGGGTCGTCTTCCTCGTACCCAATCACATCGTCCCAGGTCGGCAGGCAAACCGAAACCGCATATGGGCTCTCTGGAATGGCCAGACCTAGGTCTTCTTGCTTACAAAAAGGATCGATGAAAGGATCGCGCATAAACTCTCTTTGACTCAACAGGATTACGTCCGGGAGTCAACTTTGTTGCGCGTCAGCTTTTACCCAGTTATATCCTCCGCCTTCTTTTCTATTGGTTGCTCAAGACCTTTCTCGAATCGTATACTTCTCCGCCGTGAACTTCGGAACTCTCCCCACCCCTCCTCAGCTTTTCCGCCAGTTCGAGCTCGGCGAGATCAGCCGTGAGGAATTACAGGCGACGATGGCGATCCATGCCCGCGGTCTCATTGATGAAATGGAGGACGAGAGGAAAAATCCTAAAACGTCCTACCTGGAGAGGCTTCGGAACTACTCCGCCACTCGCCGCCTCGCGAAAAAACATGGACCGAAGGCGATTCGGGAAGTTTTCTCTGCCATGGGTCGCATTGATGGCTTCCCTCCCGCCCAGATACTCTGGAATGCGGGTCACGCCGATGTGCCGCTGCATTGCTTTATCCGCAGTCGCAAAGAGCCCGTCTTTCGCGTGAAGCGTCTTGAACTGAAACCTATGCGCGTTGAAATCGACGTCGAATATGGGGCGAACAAAAAAACGGAGACGTCTCGGGAGACGATCTCTTTTCAGCGAAATGCGATGCTGATTTTAGAGCTGGAAGAAAGGAAACCTTCTCCCTGACTCCGAAAATCAGCTCGTCAGCTTCAACTCCCGCTGCTCTTCGATCTTGGCAAATTCGAGAATCCCTTTCTCATCGCCGTATTCGACGACAGTGGCACCGAGTTGCTCCAGTCCCTCGCAGATTTCCTCCGCCGCTTTCTGCTGCTCCTCGTCTTTTCCTTTTTTCACGACGAAGAGAAATTCGTCGGGCAAACACTTGACTCGCTTGAGCCGTCGCACCTTAGCCATCCACTCATCACCGTGAGTGTAGATTTTTGTCGGAGTGGCTTGGGCCAGATTCAGAGGTTTGATCGCTTTTTCCGGCACATCTACATCGCGAGGCGTGAAGGCCAGCGGGATGCCGACGTGATAGGCGTCTGTTCCAACCCAGGGTGCTTCCCGATACATTTTATCGAGGCGATTCGCGTGGAGCAGCTTGCGAATGTCGCGTGTGAGTTTCTTCTCCTCGTAGTCGACTGGGGTGAGATTCCAGTGCTCGACGTAGCGACGGTAGAGTTGTTCGAGGCACTCATCCAGATCTTCGGTAAGACGAGTCCCGCGCGCTCCATAGAAAAAGGGTGAACTCTGAACAGAGACAAGACTGCGGAACAGGTCGATGTCGCCGTCTTCAACAAAAAGGTCGGACTGCGAGGGGTGATTTTTTCCTGCCTGCTTCGCGTCGTCGGCCCAGAGGTTTGTCTCGATGGAAAGAGCGGACAATTCGCTATCGATACGGCGGATTCCATTCTTAAAAATGGAAAGATCGATCTCGGGAAAACAGGCCGAGATACGCTTCGTTCGTTGCGGACTGACAAGCTTGTAGCAGAGATAGCGACTCTTTGCCTCGACCGCGATCAGCCCGATATTCACAAACTCTCCGAGTTCCGGGTAGGGGCGGAATCCGATGGCTGCAAAATTGACGACAAGATTCATGAAGAACGAAGGTTAACCGGGCAAAATGGCATCAATTTCGATATTGGGTTTGATGAGGGCGGCTTCGATTTTTTCCCTCGTCAGCGATGTTCGCTCGATGCCAGCGCTGTCGATGAGCCATTCATCCGGCATCTCTTTCCAGATTGAATCGAGATTGTAGATCGACGACTCAAATTTAGTCCGCCATTTTTTGAAAAACGGCTTTTCCAGAAAAGGCCGCGCGTCTCGAAAGGCATGTTCGCGTTTGAACTCGTCTTCATCAAAGTCGGGATCGAGGCAGCTGTCATGATCATGCAAAACGACGCTTTGCAAAACTGGATCCCAAAGCAGATTAGGATCGCCACCAAGCAGGTCGAGGCGACGATCCGAATTGCGCGTCCACCAGTCAAAACAGAGGCAGCGTAGCTTTACCTCATCGTCGATCTGGCGAAGGTGGGACGCTCGCACTTCGTCAGCGAATTGCACGCGTTGCGACCCAAAGGCAATCCCGGGCTGAAATTCTTCGACGTGATCGACGATGGCGTATCGGACGAGTTCTTCCGGGATCTCCAGAAGCCGAACCGGCGCAACAGGCAGACCGCATTCCTCTGCGAGGCGGCTGATGACATACTCAGTCACGAGCTGGTCAGCGGATACATTATCCCGCTTCACGAAGTAAAAGTGATTGTCATCCCCTTCGCAAAAAAACGGGCGGCTCGCGCCTTTTTCGGCTCTTCCGCTGATACTAACAATGGGGATCGACATGAACAGGTTAGACAATTCCACGTCTCTGATACGGCGTCGCGCCAGAAGTGTCAAAATCTTTGCGTAGAATGAATCGTTCAATACGTAACTACATGACAAACCCAGTCCTTGCGCGACGAGGAATCCGACCTGAGTTTTGCCAGTTATCCTATGCCATCATTCGATCAGGAATCTTTACGCGCTGACTTCCCGATTCTCGCTCGCGAGGTCGACGGAAAACCGCTCGCCTATCTCGACAACGGAGCGACCACCCAGAAGCCGCGCTGCGTCATTGATGCGATGAGCCATTTTCTCGAGGAGGAAAACGCGAACATCCACCGTGGCGTCCACTACCTGAGCCGAAATGCGACGGAAGCCTACGAATCGGCGCGCCAGTCCGTCAAAGAGACGCTGAATACTCCGGAAACGCAGGAATTGATTTTCGTACGCGGAACGACGGAGGCAATCAACCTCGTCGCAAACGGTCTCGAAGAAACCCTGCAGGAAGGCGACGAGATCGTGCTGACGATCATGGAACACCATGCGAATTTCGTGCCCTGGCAGATTCTCTCAGGGCGCTGCGGCTTGAAACTGCACTTCGCCGGACTGCAGGAGGATGGCTCGCTCGATCTGGACGAATGGAAGAGTTTTTTCAACGAAAAGACAAAGTTCGCCTCCTTCACCCACATTTCGAACGTGCTGGGGACGATCAACCCCGTGAAGGAAATGGTGGCTTTTGCCAAAGAAAGAGGTGTCGGAACACTCATCGATGGAGCCCAATCCCTCCCCCACGGACCGGTCGACCTGAGCGCGATCGGAGCCGACTTCTACATGTTCTCCGGCCACAAGGTCTTTGGTCCCGATGGAATCGGTGTCCTTGTGGGCGACAGAGATCAACTCAATGCCTTTCGCCCCTACCAGAGTGGCGGCGATATGATTGAGCGCGTTTCCGTGACCGGCACTACCTTTCGTGATGTTCCTGAGCGTTTCGAAGCGGGAACGCCTTACATCTCCGGCGCGATTGGGCTCGCAGAGGCATTTCGCTACGTTTCTGAAATAGATTGGAAGCTCGCCGCTGCGCATGAGGACCGGTTGCGCGCCCACCTCACCGAGGAATTGGAAAAAGCGGGCGACGTGAAAATTTTCGGCAACGCCCCCGGGAAAGCAGCGATCGTTTCCTTTTTCCCCGATTTTGCCCACCCGCATGACGTCGGGACCATTCTCGACTCCGCAGGAGTAGCCGTTCGCGGCGGACATCACTGCGCGCAACCGCTCATGGATTACTTCGGCGTTTCAGCGACCGTTCGGGCTTCGATCGCGTTTTACAATAATGAGGCCGATGTCGAAGCCTTTCTCGAAGGAATGGCGAAGGCGCGGCGGTTTTTGATGTAGCCTTTTCTACAACGCGATTCACTTGATTTCACAGCAACGCGGCGCAGATTAGCGGCCCTTTTATGAGTATGGAGCCATTGCAAATCCTGATCGACGGCGAATTTTATGCGGAAGCTGATGCGAAGATTTCTGTCTTCGACCACGGCTTGCTGTATGGCGACGGTGTTTTTGAGGGAATTCGCTTCTACAATGATCGTGTCTTTCGCCTCGAAGAACACATCGATCGCCTTTTCGATTCCGCCAAAGCAATCCACCTGAAAATCCCGGCGACCCATGATGAAGTCTGCAAGATGGTGACCGATACGGTTGCGAAAAACGGTCTTCATGACGGATACATCCGCCTCGTTGTGACTCGCGGTAGCGGCACGCTGGGGCTCAGCCCCTACCAGTGTGAGAAGGCTTCGATCATCTGCATCGCAGCGACGATAACGCTTTATCCCGAAGAATACTATCGCGACGGGCTGATTCTCGCGACCTGCTCGACTCGTCGTCCAACACACGATTCACTCTCTCCCTCTGTGAAATCGCTGAACTATCTCAGCAATGTCATGGCGAAAGTCGAGGCTCTCGCTGCGGGCGCCCAGGAGGGCGTCATGCTGAACACCGAGGGTTATGTTGCTGAGTGCACGGGTGATAACATTTTCTTGGTGAAAGACGGTGTCATCTACACTCCCACAGTCGCATCGGGTTCCCTCAATGGAATCACGAGAAAGGCGGTCATGGAATTGATCGAGGATGCAGGTATCCCACTGAAGGAAGTTCAGATGGCCCGATACGATCTCTACACCGCCGATGAAATGTTTCTCACGGGAACTGCCGCAGAGGTCGTGCCGGTTCGCGAATACGATAAGCGCATCATTGGTTCGGGAGAACCGGGTCCGGTCACAAAGCAGTTACTGACCGCATTCCATAATCTTGCGGAAACAACAGGCACACCAATTTACTAATCGCTGTTCCTGTCGTAAAATCTTACATAGTAGAGCCGTCGTAGAAATCACGGCCCTGCTTCCTGCCTCACTAACATGAATTGCGATGTCTGCCAGAAAGAAGATGCGACGATTTTCTTCAGCCAAGTCGTGGAGGGTAAGCTCCAGAAAGTCAACCTGTGCAAAGAATGTGCTGATGACAAAGGCGTAACCGACCCTACCGGTTTCGCCCTAGCCGATATGCTTGAGGGCATGGGCGAGGAAGAAGTTACCGAAGCAGTGATCGAAACGGACGATCTCGTCTGTCCAAGCTGTGGCTTTTCCCAAACCGACTTCAAGAAGACGGGACGTTTCGGCTGTGCCGATTGCTACCATGTGTTTGACGAAGGGCTCGAGGGCCTGCTCGAGGCGATGCACAAGCACACTCAACATGTCGGCAAGGTGCCCTCGACTTTTCCTGACTTGCCCGAGTCCGATCTCGTACCCGCTCCCGAAGAGCCAATGGAAAACAGTCCGCTGGATAAATTGAGCGAATTGAAGTCCGCGTTGTCCAAATCTGTAGAGGATGAGGATTACGAAGAGGCTGCTCGCCTTCGTGACGAAATTTCTCAACTGGAATCCCAGATGGGAGACTCCTGAATTTTACCCCTCGGCAGGCGCAAGATGCGCCAGCCACAAAAGAATAACTGCCGTGTCGATGCGATTTTCCACCCTGTTGAAGAATCCGGCCGAATGGATGCAAGTTCCCGGCCCGGAGAGCGATATTGTGATAACGAGTCGCGTTCGCCTCGCGAGAAATCTCGTCGGCTCGCCCTTTCCCGGATGGGCAAGAAAAGAGGATCGCGTTCAGATTTTGGATCAGGTTTGTCCCGTTCTCGAGAACTTAAATGAGATGAAAGATTCCTTTTCCGAGGAAATGACAAAACTCTCGGCGATTGAGAAGCAGGTCCTCGTCGAGCGGCATCTCATTAGTCGCGAGCACGCCGCGAAAAGCAGCGGATGCGGCACGGTGATGAATCGAAAGCAGACCATCAGTGTGATGGTGAACGAGGAAGATCACCTCCGGATGCAGGCGATTCGCCCCGGGATGCAGCTTCTTTCCGCCTACACGGCATTGAATGATATCGACTCCAACCTGGAAAACGAGCTGCCTTACGCTTTCGATCACCAATACGGCTATTTGACGGCTTGCCCGACGAATCTCGGTACGGGAATGCGCGCCTCGGCGATGCTTCACCTGCCGGGACTGGTTCTCAGCGAGCAAATCAATCGGACCATCCAGGGAGCCAACAAGATTGGCCTAGCCGTCCGCGGCCTTTACGGAGAGGGCACCGAGGCACTCGCCAATCTCTTCCAGATTTCCAACCAGAACACACTGGGCACAGACGAAAAAGAAATCATTGAGCACCTCAACCGTGTTATCTCACAACTCATTGAAAATGAGAAGAATGCACGAATGAAAATCCTCGAGGAAAGCCCCACTATGATGCAGGACCAGATTGGTCGGGCCTACGCCGTTCTCAAATACGCCCACATCATCACTTCGAAGGAGGCTCTGAACCACCTCTCCATGATCCGCCTCGGTTGCGATCTCGGTTTTGTCTCCGAGGACGAGCGGGAAGCCATCAATGTGCTTCTTACCGAGATTCAACCGGCTCATCTGCAAATTTCTGCCAAACGTAAACTTACTCCGGAAGAACGGGACATTTTGCGGGCCGACATTATCCGGAATCGCTTAAATAGGCTGACGCCACCGGATTTTAGCACTATAGTTAACGAAAGGGACGACGATGAATAATTTTACCCCACGCGCACAACAGGTTCTCGCACTCGCACGGAAAGAAGCGGACCGTTTTAATCACAACTACGTCGGCACCGAACACCTGCTTCTCGGACTGATTAAACTTGGTCAGGGCGTGGCTGTAAACGTGCTCCAGAAAATGAATCTGGATCTCGAAACAGTACGTCTTGAAGTCGAGAAACAGGTCGGAAACGGACCCGAGACCAAGATGGTCGGGAACATTCCCTACACCCCACGGGTGAAGAAGGTTCTTGCTCTCGCCGGCAAAGAGGCAAAAGCGCTCAATCACAGTTACGTCGGAACGGAGCACATCCTCCTCGGTCTGCTTCGTGAGGGTGATGGCGTTGCCGCTCGTGTTCTCAAGAATCTTGAAGTCGACATCGAACGCACTCGCAACGAGATCCTCAGCGAGCTCGATCCGAATTTCTCTGGTGGAAACATCGAAGACGATGACGGCGAGTTCGAAGAAATCGGTGGTCCAGGCGGTGCTCGCAAGGAAGGTAAAACCCCTGCTCTCAAAGCATTCGGACGCGACCTAACGGAACTCGCTAGCAACGCAGTGCTCGACCCTGTGATTGGACGTGAAGGCGAAATCGAACGCGTTATCCAAATTCTGTGCCGCCGCACGAAAAACAACCCCGTTCTCATTGGAGAAGCTGGTGTAGGAAAAACAGCCATCGCCGAGGGACTCGCTCAGGAAATTGCTTCCGGTAACGTGCCCGAGCTTTTGCGTGACAAGAAAGTTGTCACTCTCGACCTAGCGCTCATGGTTGCGGGAACAAAATACCGCGGTCAATTCGAAGAGCGGATCAAGGCCGTCATGGACGAGATCAAGCGCGCCAAAAACGTGATTCTCTTCATCGACGAGCTTCACACCATCGTTGGTGCCGGTTCGGCCGAAGGCGCGATGGATGCTTCAAACATCATCAAACCAGCCCTCAGTCGCGGCGAACTTCAGTGCATCGGCGCAACGACGATGAACGAGTATCGCAAGTTCATTGAGAAAGACGCCGCTCTCGAGCGACGCTTCCAACAAGTTAAAGTCGAGGAGCCGAGCGTCGAAGATGCGATCCTGATTTTGCAGGGACTGCGTTCGAAGTACGAAGCACACCACAAAGCTGATTTCACTAACGATGCGATCGAAGCCTGCGTGCGACTCTCCGCCCGCTACCTGACCGGTCGTTTTCTTCCCGACAAAGCGATCGACATTCTTGACGAAGCCGGCGCCCGCGCCCGAATCACTTCGATGACACGCCCTCCCGAAATCAAAGACCTCGAGGCTGAGGTCGAAGATATCGTTGTCGAGAAAGAGGGCGCGATTAAAGATCAGGACTTTGAGACCGCGGCTTCCCTTCGCGACAAGGAGAAGACCAAGCGTCAGGAGATGGAAGAGATTCTCGAAGAGTGGCGAGCCACCAGCGAAGAGAAAATCGTCACGATCGAAGAAGAAGACATCATGGCCATCGTAGCCAAATGGACCGGCGTTCCTCTCCAGCGCATGGAGGAGAAAGAGACCGAGAAACTTCTCAAGATGGAAGACGAGCTCAAGAGCCGCGTCATCGGTCAGGACGAAGCCGTCACGGCCATCTCGAAAGCGCTACGCCGCAGCCGCGCCGACCTCAAAGATCCGCGTCGCCCGATTGGTTCTTTCGTTTTCCTCGGACCGACCGGTGTGGGTAAAACCTATCTCGCCCGCAATCTTGCCGACTTCATGTTCGGCGATCCGGATGCCCTCATCCAGATCGATATGTCCGAGTATATGGAGAAATTTACGAGCAGCCGTCTTATCGGATCGCCCCCAGGCTATGTCGGTTACGAAGAGGGTGGACAGCTCTCTGAGGCCGTTCGTCGTCGCCCATACTCCGTCGTTCTTTTCGACGAGATCGAGAAAGCACATCCGGATGTGATGAACCTTCTCCTCCAGATTCTGGAAGAAGGAATGATTACCGATTCACTGGGACGCAAGATTGATTTCCGTAACACCATCATCATTCTGACCTCCAATGTCGGGGCCGACGTCATCAAGCGCCAGGTCACCGTTGGATTCGGTTCCATGGGTGGTGGCGACGAGAACTACGACAACATGCGAGACAAGATTCTCGACAAGGCAAAAGAGGCTTTCAAACCCGAATTTCTCAATCGTCTCGATGAGAAAATCGTATTTCACGTTCTCGACAAGGACAACCTTACCAAGATTGTCGACCTCGAAATCAATGCCGTTCTCAAGCGTCTCGCGGAAAAAGACATCCACATCAAGCTCGACAAGAAGGCCAAGACTTTCCTCATCGAAGAAGGTTACGACCCGAACTACGGAGCGCGCCCCATGCGTCGTGCCGTAGAGCGTCACATCGAGGATCCGCTCGCCGAGCACCTCATTCGTGGCGACGTTCGTGGAGGCCAGCTGGTGAAAGTCTCCCACAAGAAGGGCGAGAAGTTCCTTACCTTCAAAGCCGAAGACATCGACGACGGCGACAAAGATCCCGTCGAGCCGGTGACTACGGTAGAAGGATAATTTTCTCCCACATCAAATTTGCAGAAACCGAAGTCGGAAACGGCTTCGGTTTTTTTGTGGACTTGCGCGCGCCCTTAACCTACCAAGCGTGAATCCGCACAGGCACGCACTGGCCTATCAATTGCAAAACCCGCGCATTGTCCCATCTTTCTCCATGATGAAGCAGGGCGAGCCGAAAGAGCGCAAGGCTTTCAAAGACTGATTCGATAAAGAGGCGGTCCAGAGACTCGCCGGCCAGATGTCAGCAGTATCGAGCGATTTCGAGGGCGGGCGCTTTCTCCATATCGCTTCAAAGAGACCGGAGGACCTTGAGTTTCATGGCCGGGTCAAACATCAATCCATCATTCATCGCGATCGTGATGCCACTTCCCTCAAGGCCTGAATTCGAAACGATGGCAAAAAGAAAGTCCTCCTCATGGTCGACTACGCCGTTCACTACGTCAGAAAAGCCGACAAAGTCTCTACAAAGATCTTCAAATGGAAAACGATCGAACTCGCTGCGGGCGAGGAAATCGAGCTCACCAAGAAACGCAACATTAAGCAAACCAGCCTCCGGGCACTCTATCCCGGCACGCATCTGGTAGAGCTAAAGATAAATGACATACGGATGGCGAATTCGGAGTATGAGCTGCGCTGACTACATTGGCACTTGTGAAGCCACCGCATCTGTGTAGGAGTGATCCAGTCCCGACGTAAATTTCCGCGGGCCCTATTTTCCATGAAAGTGAAAGCATTTCCCTCGCTTGTCCCCGCTCCTGGCAAGGCAGAAACGGTTGCCTCCGTACCCTACGATGTCGTCAATACACAAGAGGCAAGAGCCCTCGCCGGTGACAATCCTCACAGCTTTCTTCGAGTCGTCCGAGCCGAAATCGATTTTCCAGACGGAACCGATCCTTACGGAGACGAAATCTACGCGAAGTCGAAGTCCAATCTCGATGCGCTGCAGGAAAACGGGATTCTCACGCGCGAGCCCGAACCTTGCGTGTATCTCTATCGCCAGATCATGAATGGCCTTTCCCAGATCGGGATCACCCTGGCCTGCCACATTGAGGATTACGAAAACGACATCATCCGCAAACACGAGAAAACTCGCCCGGTAAAGGAAAACGACCGAACTCGCCTCACTGACGAACTCAGCGCCAACACGGGGCCTGTTTTTCTCACCTACAAAGACGTTGATGCGATTGATACTTTCGTAGAATCCTGGACGAGATCGAATGAGCCAACAATCGACTTTGTCGACGACATGGGAGTGCAACACACCGTCTGGCGAGTCGCTGAGTCAGAAGCCGGGCCAATTCTCGATTCTTTCGGCGAAGTCCCCCTCTCCTACGTGGCAGATGGTCATCACCGCAGCGCCAGTGCGGCGCGAGTTGGACGCGAGCGCCGCGAAGCGAACCCGGATCACAATGGCAGTGAAAACTACAACTGGTTTCTCGCCGTACTTTTCCCTGCAAGCCAGCTCAATATTCTCGCTTACAATCGTGTCGTAAAAGATCTCAATGGCCTTACGCCCGATAGTTTTCTACAACGCATCAACGAGCAGTTCGTGCTCGATTCCAACGGCAAGCAAGCGCCTGACTCGGCTGAGTCACTCTGCATCTACGTGGATGGAAGCTGGCACGAGATACGCTGGAGCGAAATCGAGTCTGCCAATCCGATCGACAAGCTCGACGTCTCCGTTCTGCAGGAGCGTATTCTCACTCCTCTTCTCGATATTGGAGATCCGCGCACCGATACTCGAATCGATTTCGTCGGAGGCATTCGCGGGCCCGGAGAACTAGAAAAACGGGTCGATAGCGGCGATTGGGCCGTCGGTTTCTCCATGTATCCCACGAACGTGAATCAGCTCATTGATATCGCCGATGCCGGTGAAATCATGCCTCCGAAATCAACTTGGTTCGAACCGAAGCTCCGCTCGGGACTGTTTGTCTATACGCTGGACGATTGATTCAATTCAAACCTCAGGCAAATCGTCACCGTCACCAGATTCCTCCATCTTTTTCAGCACGGTCGACATGTCTTCGACCGCTTCCCAGACGTGCTCGACGACGAAAATGGGGGCATTTGCCTGCACTGCGAGAGCGATACTGTCACTCGGTCTTGCGTCGATTTCGACGATCTTTCGAGCCTGAACTTCGTTCTCTGCACCAATGATAAGACGGGCAAAATAGACCGTATCCGTGAAGTCATTGATGACAATACGCTCCACTTTTGCACCCAAAGCGATTAAAACATCGCCAAAAAGATCATGCGTTTGAGGCCGTGGTTTCGGCGTTCCATGTAGAAACATGTTGATCGCGGACCCAACCGAATGGTCGACATAGATGACGAAAACCTTTTCGTCATTACCCAAAAACACGGCGGAACCCGCACTGGTTGCCAGAACACTTTTGACTTCGACTTCCACGACCTGCTTATCCATACACTCTAGGCCCCAAGTATCGGTGGCGGATCGGCGCTTGGCAAACGCGGAGTGCCCGCAATCAAAGGAATTTCAACCCTCGCCCGTTTCGGCCCTTTCTGCGTGCTCCGCTGCAACTTGGATGTATTTCTCCGCCCAGCCCCGGAGTTCCGCCCTTTCCTCCTTGGACAGCGAGCGAACAACTCGCGCTGGAGAGCCCATTACCAGAGACCCCTCAGGAGCCTGGAACCCTTTTGTTACGAGGGTTCCAGCCGCAACAATGCTTCTCGGACCGATCACTGCTCCATCCATCACGATCGCCCCCATCCCTACCAGCACCTCATCCCCGATTTCGCAGGCATGCAGCAAAGCCCGATGCCCCACTGTTACGTAGTTTCCCACCGTAGTACCGAGGTCGCTTGCCATGTGAATAATGGTTCCGTCCTGAATATTTGTCCCTACCCCAATTACGATCGGGGATATGTCTGCCCGTAATACACAATGGAACCAGACGCTGGAACGCTCTCCCAGCCTTACATCGCCCATAATTGCGGCATCCGGCGCGACAAATGTGTTGGTGGGAATGTCAGGAACGGCAGACAGGTGAGTGCAAACAGGTGAAGTGCTCATTTTGTAGAAATCGGACAACTGGGAGGTCAAAGAAAATGGGAAGAACCCTTAAAATTTAAGCTTGCTAAAGTAAATTTCGGTCCATATTAAGGTATTGAGACGGAAACCTCAACCTGCTGAAACCGGGGCAGTTTCACACGAAGCGACCTCGATCAGCAACTCATACTAAAACCTGACCACAATCAACTAATCGATATGAACAAGGGAGAACTCACAGAAGCAGTCCAGAATACACTTGGTGGCGACACCTCTAAGAAAGCAGCAGAGGAAGCAGTCAAAGCTGTCCTCGAGAACATCGCCAAAGGCGTCAAGAAAGACGGCAGCGTCCAGCTGATCGGCTTCGGCACCTTCGAAGTTCGCAATCGTTCTGCAAGAACTGGCCGCAACCCTAAGACTGGCGAGACCATCCAGATCAAAGCGTCCAAGACCGTTGGCTTCAAGCCGTCGTCTGCGCTCAAAGGATCCCTCTAAGATCCGATCTTTGGTTTCCAAACCAACTCCAAAAAACGCGGCAGGAAACTGCCGCGTTTTTTTGTGGTCAGATGGAAAACCTGTCCCTGTTGAGTCGGGGACCTACCCCTGTCTGATCAGTGATCTGACCCTGTTGAGTCCGTTTGGGACTGCTTTCCACCAACAAGTTCGAATCCGGCTATCGATCCAGCGAAGCACCTACTTCCCAACCCGCACGGGCTTCGCCTCGCATTTCTCTTTCCATCCCGGAAAGTTCCATTCATTCGGAAACCCTGCGCATTGGCTTGGCTTCACTTCCTGAATGGTGCAGTCGATGCCATCGAGAAAAACGCACTCGTTTGCCGGCCCTTCAGGCTTGTCGATGAGAGTCAACCCAGCGCGGTTGGCGCGGAGATCGGTGTATTTCGCGATGAAATCATAGAGCTCCATCCCGAGAAAATCTGCAATCCTAGCAATTTCACTGTCGGTCACGGGAACTTCACCGTGCCACCGACAGCAATTGCCGCATCGCTGACAGGCGTAGTGAAAGCCCTCTTCCATATCATAGATAGCCACGAGGAAAGATGGCCGCTTTTTCGAAAATTGAGAGCGATTTACAAAGAAAAAGTCGATTCTCTGCTCTTTTTTCGTCCTGATCTGCCGGCCGAGTGGAAAAATGGTTCCTGCGTGTTACCTTTCTCCCACTCGTTTGTTTGCAGGGTGTTTGGCCTGATCGGCCCTCACAATCTGTGACTTCCTTCTTTTTATGATTAGTAAAATCATCGGAGCTTTCTCCAGCGACATCGGTGTCGATCTTGGCACTGCCAACACGCTCATTTATGTGAGAGATCAGGGCATCGTTTTGCGGGAGCCCAGTGTCGTCGCGGTGAAGTCCGGAACTAATCTTGTCCTCGCCGTTGGCGACGACGCCAAACGCATGCTCGGCCGGACGCCTGGAAACATTGTCGCGGTGCGTCCGCTCCGCGATGGAGTCATCGCTGATTACGAAGTGACCGAGGCCATGCTGCGCCACTTCATCAGAAAAGTGCACAATCGAAGGAACTGGATCCGCCCCCGTATCGTCATCGCTGTCCCTTCGGGCATCACCGAAGTCGAAAAGCGCGCTGTCAATACATCTGCAGCGGCTGCAGGTGCTCGTGAGGTCCACCTGATCGAAGAACCCATGGCTGCGGCCATTGCAATCGGGCTTCCTGTCCAGGAAGCGGCTGCCAACATGATTGTCGACATCGGAGGCGGCACGACGGAGATCGCGATCATTTCTCTTTACGGCTTGGTGTGCAGCCGTAGCGTCCGCGTCGCGGGTGACGAGCTCGATGAAGCGATCATTCAATTCATGCGCCGCGCCTACAACCTAATGATTGGCGAGCGCACGGCAGAGGAAATCAAAATCCGCATGGGCTCGGCCTTTCCCCAGGCGAAGGAAACGACGGTGGAAGTGAAAGGCCGCGACCTCATCGCAGGCCTCCCAAAAACGATCAAAGTGACTTCGGCGGAAATTCGCGAAGCCTTGATGGACCCACTCAATATCATCATTGAATCAATCCGACTGACGCTGGAGCGCTGCCCACCCGAGCTTTCCGCTGATCTGGTTGATCGTGGAATCATGCTGGCAGGCGGCGGTGCTCTTTTGACTGGCATTGATAAACTGATTTCAGAGGAAACGGGGCTACCTGTTCATGTAGCGGAAGATCCGCTCAGTGCCGTGGCCGAGGGAACTGGAAAGCTGCTCGACGAACTCGATTTCCTGAAGAAGGTTTCTCAACCGGGCCGGACCTAATCTTTTCTCTCTCCTTTCTCTCGCGAAAGCCTGATTCTACATGAGCCGTCTGAATATCATTCTTCTGATTGTATTCGTCACGGCGTTGATCACGATCACGCTTTCTAGTCCGCAAACGGTGGCTCGTATTCAAAACGGGGCGATGACGGTTTTCAGCCCCTTCATGAGGGCGTCAAACCAGCTGGAGTCGGGGGTCGAAACGGTCGGAACGGAGTCCCTCAGTCCAGCGCAACTCCGGGAGGTGGTCGATGAGTTGGAACGGGAAAGAAACCGCCTCAAACTGGAGGTGATTCAGCTCGATGAGATCGTCCGGGAGAACAATCAGCTTCGCCGTGCCCTGCAGTATGTGGAGAAAGCCCCGCTCTCGGTCGTGGCAGCGCGAGTGATCAGCCGGAAACCGTCAACGTGGTACAACACGATGATCATCGACAAAGGCAAGGCGCATGGAATCGAAGTCGACAATCCAGTGATCGTTCCAGTGGGCGAAGATGCTGGTCTGGTCGGTAAAGTTTCCGAGGTGGTTGGGGACAATTCAGCCATCATTCTGCTGCTCACGGATGAGATGTGCCAGGTCTCAGCCAAACTGCAAAACAGCCAGGAACAGGGCATCTTGAACGGTCAACGTGGAGCGCTCCGAACCATGCCAAACCTGCGGCTACGCTACCTCTCCCGCGAAGCGGAAGTCGCACCAGGGCGCAAAGTAGTGAGCTCTGGAGTAGGTGGTCTCTTCCCACCCGATCTTGTTCTCGGCGAGGTGTTCAGTGTGGAGATTGGGGCAATCGATGCAGAAGTGACAGTGAAACCGGGCGTGAATTTTGAAGAACTAATAGACATTTTTGTGGTCCTGCCGGTCCGAGATCCAGAGGATGAGGCGGACATGCAGAGCGAATCAGGGGACGAGGATCCTGTCGCTGTCGAGAAACCGGCGTCGACTGCTCCATGAAGTTTTTTATCTTCGTCACCGTGGCTTTTCTGGCCTCTTTTATTGTGCAGGAATTCATTCCTGCATTCGAGTGGGCCTATTTGTCTCGCCTCCTCCTGGTCCACATCACTTTTCTCGCCATCGCGGCTGCGGTTCCTTTTCCGGCGATGCTGCTCTACGCGTTAATTGGCGGCTTCATCTGGGACGCGCGACATCACATTCCCATTTACCCACCCGAGGCGACTGCTGAGATCTTCATTCAGGCGGAGCTGCCGTTTGGATTCACGATTTTCATTTTTGGCCTGACAGGTGCCCTGATTCAAGGAGTTCGCCCGCTATTTTGCAAGGGCCGATGGGAGCTGCCCGTTCTTATGATCGGGATTTGCACCTCCCTGGGGCTGCTCCTCGAATACCTTGTGATCAGCTTTCATCGAGGCGGACTCGAGATACCGGTTGAGCTGTGGTGGAAACTCCTCATGTCCGGACTGTTTTCTGCTCTTGTTTCCCCGTTTCTTCTGCTACTATTGAGCCGCCTTGGAGCACGTTCTCGATATCGATTACGCAGCAAGAACTCGTATCGTCGACACAACTACGATGGTGACGCAATTTAGAATCCGGCTTTATATGCTGGCCCTCTTCGTGATAGCCGGTTTCAGCTTGCTTGTGTACCGCCTCTACCAAATCCAGGTAATCGACCACGAAACCTACGCGGCAAAGGTCCCGGGCAGTAAATTTGAGTCCGTACGTATCCCTGGAATCCGCGGAGAAATCAAGGATCGCAATGGCCTCACTATCGTCGACAGCACGCCGAATTACGAGCTGCAGTTCGATTTGCGCGAAATCCTCGACGCCTACAAGAAGGTTCACCAGGGAGCTCCGGATTACACGTGGGAACGATTCGACAGCCGGGGCCTGCGCCAGGAAAAGACCGAGACCGATATCGTCAAAGTGGTGGAGGAGACCGTTTTCCCCGGTCTTCAGGAACTGGGAATGCTGGCGGACTACAGCGCTAACTCGATGCGAGTTCATTTCCGATCAACCGCAGGGGTCGTGCCGTTCACCTATCGTCGCGACCTGAGCTTCAGGGAGTTCGCCCGCTTCGCGGAAAACAACATCGGCATCCCCGGGGTCACCGTGACTCAGACGGGACGTCGCCGCTACCTCTACGACTCCCTCGCCTGCCACATTCTCGGCTACATGAATCTCGCTGATATCGATCAGGTCCCAGAAGAAAAGAAGCGCGATTTCAACTACTACGTCGGAGACGACTACGGTGTCATGGGCATCGAGAAGACGATGGATCAATACCTGCAGGGCAAGCCGGGCAAACTGGTGATCGAGAAAAATGAAAAAGGCAAGATCGTTGGGGAAGTGAGCCGCTCTTCGGCAAAGCCGGGATCGGATGTTTATCTCACTATCGACGCGCGAATTCAGGCCATTACCGAGCGGGCGCTGCGCAAAGTGGGCCGTGGCGCGGCAGTGGTAGTAGATCCCCAAACCGGAGACATTCTCTCGATCGCTTCCGTTCCGTCTTTCAACCCCAACGTTTTCATCCCCGAAGTGAACATCGACGACTGGAAACGCTATACCGAGGACCCGACAAGCCCGATGTTCAGCCGGGCGATCAACCCTTACTCGCCAGGATCGACTTGCAAAATTCCGATCGCTCTCGCGGGTTGCCTTTCTGAATCCTGGAAATACCGATTCAGTTGCGGTGGCGGCGCGCACTACAGCAACAAGTTCATGAAATGCTGGTCTTCGGGACATGGTTCCGTCGATGTCAGTACGGCGATCAAAGTCAGCTGCAATGGATTTTTCTACCGCTACGCCAATCACACGGGTATTCGCAACATTCAGACCGTCACTGGCTTGCTGGGGCTGGGCAAAAAGACCGGGATTAAGATCACGGGGGAGAATCCAGGCAACATTCCTTCACCGGAATGGCTGAGAATGCAGGGACTGCTCTGGAGCGATGCTTTCACCGCGCTTGTCGCGATTGGACAGGGAGCTACCGAGGCAACCCCGCTGCAGATGGCTTCTGTCACCGCTACGGTTGCCAACGGAGGAAAGGTCTATCAGCCCCGCATCATCAAGAAAGTCGTCGAGAAAAATGGCAAAATCGTTTCGGAAGAACCGCCAAAAATCAAAGCAGACCTCACCAAAGAAGGCATCACCGCTGCACAACTCGAAATCGTCAAACGTGGGATGTGGCGAGTCGTGAATGAAGGCGGTGGAACAGCTGGGCGAGCCAAATCAGAATACACTGTATTGTCCGGGAAAACCGGAACTGCCCAGACCGCAAATCCCCTGCAGCCTACCAACGCCTGGTTCATCGCCTTCGCTCCCTACGATGATCCGAAATATGCTGTTTGTGTTTTTGTGGAAAACGGAAATTCTGGCGGAGGCGCGGCTTCCCCCATCGCGAAACGAATCATTGATGGTGCGACCACACTGGGTCAAGGACGCGAAATGGAAGTCACCGCTCTCCCAGAAGCCATTGGTAGAACAGATCGCGTAATGAGCGTATCCTTCGACAATTCAGATCTTGACGCCTTTGCTATGGTAGACGAAGACAGGTCTGTCGATGTTGCCGCGTTCGTGCCTGAAACACTTCAACGGACATACCGTCCAACGAGCAACCTTGCTCGTCCAACAATCAAAAAGTCCACCGACTCTCGTGGTCAGGTGAGCCGAATGAACTCCAAACCAAAGCCGAAGTTTCGCCCTTTCCAATGGTTGAAACGAAAAAAGAACAGATGACGGCTTTTCTGAATTTCACCCTCTACTGTTGCCTCCCTTCGCTGGAGGCGTCCCTTCCCGACGACCATGTCGCGTGTGGATCAGGTAATGCACTGCCATCTTTTGAGTCACTGCCGATCGCCCCATGCCAGTTTGGACCTATAATCCGTAACCATTCTCAACCCGAGTCATGTTTAGTAAAATCCGTAAGTTTTTTGGACCCAGGAAGTTAGCCGAAGGAAATAAGATAGTTGTCAATTGCGAGAAACTCGAAACCCGAGTTGCTCTGCTCGAGCAAGGATCGCTCGAGGAATACACCGTCGAACGAGTGAACGATGAAAATATCGTTGGCTCCATCTTCAAGGGTATCGTCCGCAATATAGAACCGGGCCTCAACGCCATGTTCGTCGATATTGGCTTTGAAAAGAACGCCTTCCTCCATTTCTGGGACGCCATCCCCGAGGCTCTCGACGCCGGCCTGGAACCGATCCAACGAGGCGGCAAAGGGAAAGACAACCAGGGCCAGAATCAGGGTGGCAATGGAAGAAGAGGAAAAGGAAAAGGGCGACAGAAAAAGCGCCGTATCCAGTCCAAGGACATCCCCGCTCTTTATCCTGTCGGCTCCGAAGTCCTCGTCCAGGTAACCAAAGGTCCAATTGGGACGAAAGGCCCTCGTATCACGACAAACATTTCGCTTCCGGGCCGCTACATGGTCCTGATGCCGCGAAACGACCAACTTGGAATATCCCGGAAAATCGAGGATCCAAAAGAACGCTCCCGCCTTCGCAAGATCATGGGCGAGAAGCTGACGATACCCGACAAAATGGGTGTTATTCTTCGCACCGTTTCCTCAGGGCAGAAAGTCCGTTACTTCGTACGCGACCTCGCCATCCTGCTCGACGAGTGGGACGTAATCGAAGAGAAATCGGAAACTTGCAAAGCACCAGCCTGTGTTTTTGAGGAACCGGACCTGATTGAGAGGACAGTCCGAGACGCACTCACCGATGAAATCGACGAAGTTCTCTGCGACAACGCTGAAGCAGCAGAGCGCATGAAAGAGCTCATCGGTATTATCTCGCGGCGTTCCAAGAAGAAGATCCAACATTTTCAGACTCCAACTCCGATTTTCGAAAAACTCGGCATCCAGCGCCAAATCGACGACGCGTTTTACCGACAGGTTTGGCTGCCTAGCGGCGGTTACCTCGTCATCGACGAGACCGAAGCCATGATCGCGATCGACGTGAACACTGGCCGGGCGAAGAATCAGGATAAGATGATTCTGCAAACCAACATCGAGTCAGCTGAAGAAGTTGCCCGACAGCTTCGTCTTCGAAATATCGGAGGTCTCATCGTAGTCGACTTCATCGACATGCGCTCGCGCCGTGACCAGAATGCGGTTTACAAAGTGATGAAGGAACGACTTCGCAACGACAAAGCGAAAACGCAGGTTCTTCAGATTTCCCAGCTCGGCCTCATGGAAATGACCCGCCAGAGATTGAACGAAAGTTTGAGTATCACGGTGAACGAACCCTGCCACTACTGTCAGGGACGCGGCATGGTGAAAAGTACGGAGTCGATGAGCGTGGAGCTGCAGCGTCGGATCAACGGCGTCCTTGCGAAGAACGAAGGACTCCATCACGAGCTCGTCGTCATCGTTCATCCCGATGTGATGGAGCGCCTCCGCACCCACGACGGAGAACTGTTCGTCGAACTGGAACGTCGTCACAACGCCCGGCTCACCTTCCGCAGCGATGCTTCTTACCACCGCGAGCAAGTCGTGATCGCTGATGCGCGTACGCAGAAAGAAATTCGAGAGTAATCACATCTTAGCACTGGGTTAGCGGTTCTTCGTTTGATGTGAGAAACTGCCCTGCGTATCCCCATTTTTCTGTCGTATCGTCCCGTCCTCAACGGTCCGATGATGCCATTACGAATCCGCCCGGAGACCGAATCCGACTGGAGCCCCTGTCGGCACCGGCTTTTTCAGGCTCGCAGAATCTTTTCGAATTTTTTGTGATTGGATCGAATTCTCGTTCGTCCTATAACAAAAGGGAGAGTTGTGCCCACTCGATTCCCTCTCCACTCCCCCCCCTGACATTATGAAAGCATCGAAGTATCTACTCCTCTTACTTCTGCCTGCAATCTTTGCCACATCGGCTTTGGGCCAACTCCGGCGACCAGGTTTCGTCACCGTCGATCGCGAAGACCGCACCTCCAGCAATCTCGTGAAAGAGGACGGAGCGATTTATCTTGAAGAAATGCTCGTCGATGAAATCTTCGGGAAAACCAACAAAGCTGCCCCGATTTACACCTCTCTCCAAGGTGATCGCTGGATCGGGAACCTAATACCGGGGAGAAAAGCAATTCTCCTCGCCGTGAGCGATAAAGCCTACCGCGTCCGCGCCCACGCCAAACAGGGACAGGTTGCCGGTTGGGTCAGCAAAGCAGTGATCGATGGTTTTCCCGAAGGATTCGAAGAAAACCTTTTAAAATTTCACGCCCGCTGGGTTGTCGTAAAAGAGCTGATCGACAATCACCAGGTCGCTCTCGGAATGACCGTCGAAGAAGTCACTCTCTCGATCGGCCCTCCCGACAAGCGATCATCCAAGATTACAGGCGAAGGCAGAACCGATGTCCTCGAATATATCTCCTACCAGCGCGTCCCGCAGCAGGTTCCCGGCTTCGACTCTCTCGGCCGCCCTGTCACGACAACCCAGTATGTCGAAGTGGAGTCCGGACGAGTCACCGTAGAATTTTCCGACGACATGGTCTCGTCCATCTCCGAGACCGAAGGCATCGATCTCGCCCAGAATGGCCGATATCCTACCGTGCCATACCCCGTGATTCTCTTTTAAGCAAACACCAGCTCAATTTCACGAAATCGTATTTTTGAAAAGCCGATCCACACGGATCGGCTTCTTTGTTTCTCGAAATTCCAATTTCTCAGAGTACTTCTGGATTGCTCCAAGGAAAATGATCGAAATCCGCCTTCGCGGACGTAACGGTTTTTGACAAGTCTCCCCGCGTCGTATCTGATGATGGGAGTCAACTACTTCAACTCAAACACCATTCCAAAAAATACCCTAACCATGGCACACGAACTTCCTGACCTTCCCTACGCTTACGACGCACTCGAGCCACATATTGACGCTCGCACGATGGAGATCCACCACGGCAAACATCACGCCACCTACATCGCAAATTTGAACAACGCCCTTGAAGGGCACGAAGACCTCGCCGGCAAGGCGATCAGCGATCTCATTTCTGATCTCGGCTCAGTTCCCGACGCAATCCGAGGCGCCGTTCGCAACAATGGAGGCGGCCACGCCAACCACTCTCTTTTCTGGTCCGTAATGGGACCTAACGGCGGAGGAAGTCCCTCTGGAGATCTTGCTGCCGCAATCGACGCCGCTTGCGGTTCGCTGGATGGCATGAAGGAGGAATTCAAAAAAGCTGCCCTGACCCGATTTGGTTCTGGTTGGGCCTGGCTCGGTGTAAAAGATGGCCAGATCGCCGTTACCAGCACCCCAAATCAGGACAACCCCTTAATGGGAGAAGCCGCTGACTGCTGTGGATGCACTCCAATCCTCGGACTCGATGTCTGGGAACACGCCTACTACCTCAACTACCAGAACCGTCGTCCCGACTATATCGACGCATTCTGGAATGTTGTAAATTGGGACGCTGTCGCTGCGCGCTTCGACGCTGCCAAGTAAAGAAATTCAGGGGTGAATCCAAGCGGATTCCCCCCTTTTATTCCGTAGACCCCACGCACGGCCTCAGAATTTGCTAGTTTTTCTTAATATTCACTAAAAACGTATCTATTTTCAGGTGCTTTGGCAGAGAAACTGCTGATTCATTTGACTACACCAGAAAAAAGTGAAGAAAATGCCAAATTAATCTTGCCTGACCACTATATATTGTGCATTTTATTCACCCGCCACCAAGATATGGTGTTTTTCACCAAATCGACGTAGCAATCGCAATCTCTCTTTTTTTGACCAAATTCCCCGAAAAATCGCTCTGAAATCGACGGAATTTCTAAAAATTAAGGAAGTTTGCAAATCTTAGAGAGAATATCTCACCCGTACTCCCCAAAACTGTTCCAACCCACAATCCCAAACGCACAAAACCATGGAAAAATCCTTCACTATCGGAAATAGCACATTCGTCCTCGATCAGGACAAAGCCGAGGCCGCATTTGCAGCCAAAAAAGTCATCAACGGACGCGACACAGAAGCTTTCAATCTCCTTCCGCTAAAGTATACCTGGGCCTACGACATCTACAGTACGATGAAGGCAAATCACTGGGAACCGGAAGACATCCAGATGCAGCGCGACATCGAACAATGGCAAGGCACCGAGTTGACCGATAGCGAACGTTGGATCATCCGCATGGGAATCGGATACTTTTCCGCTGCCGAGGGCATCGTCGGGGACAACATTCTGCACGTAATTCGGGAAAAAGTGACTGCACCAGAACTTAAACTTGTTCTTGGGCGTCATGCTCACGAAGAAAACATCCACGCCGACAGTCTGCTTTATATGATCAGCAGCCTCGGCATTAATCCACACGAGTGCGAAGCGATGTTCGAGCAGATCCCGACGATCAAGCGCAAGAACGAGTTCGTAACGAAAATTTCCCGTTCGCTCCGTCGCGATCTGGACCTGACTGATCCTGAGAACAAAAAGCTCTTCGCAAAGAACCTTTTCCTTTTCGGACAGTGCATGGAAGGAACCCAGTTCTACGGCCTCTTCGGCATGATCCTCAGCCTTTACCGCCAGAACAAGTTCCCCGGCATCGGACAAATGTTCCGTTACACTCTTCGCGACGAGTCGAACCACATCGAGATTCTCCGCAACCTCTTCATGGATCTCATTCAGGAGAACATGGAAATCTGGACTCCTGAGTTCAGGCAGGAGCTCATCGATACGATGAAGCAGGCGATTGTCCTGGAGAAGGACTTCATCAACGACTGCCTGCCGATCAGTTCAGTTGGACTCAATGCAGATGAATTCTGCACCTACATCGACTTCATCGCCGATCGCCGTCTTGAAGGAATCGGACTCAACCCTATCAATCCGGGCATCAAGAATCCATTCCCTTGGCTTGCGGAAATGATGGACCTCCGCAAGGAACAGAACTTCTTCGAAGGCAAAGTCACCGAATACCAGAAAGCATCTTCGCTTGCTACCGTCGACGACGACGAACTGTAAATCGGCCTCGTCGTTTCCCATCTAACCCTGTCAGGCCTGTGGCCTGACTGGGTTAGGCCGGGCACCAAACAGGGTCAGGTCCTTGACACAACCCTATTGATTCCGCCCTCAATTTTCCCAGCACATTGTTACCCGCATTCCCACCCCGTCCCCTCACCGCACACCTCGAATAACCGCATGATTACGCGCAATTTTATCGAACAAGACATGGAGCTGCAGCGTTTCGCTGACACTCCTCAGGAAATGAAACCTCGTTTCGACTGGAGCGACCTCACCCAGGAAAACGAATCACCTGTCTCTCGCATCGTCGTTCAGACCGGGGAAGAGCAAACCGCTCTCAGCATCGCTAAAATTGCGCAAACCGTGGGTAAGGCTGTCACCGATCTCGCTCTTTCACGCAAACAGGAGGACATCTTCAATGATACCAATCGCCAGCTCGTTTCCAGTATCGTAGACTCCGTGACCCAGATGCTTTCCGACAAGGTGGCAGATGACAACTCGGAGAATCCGGTTCTCAGTGCGGAAGAACTTACTTCCATCATCGAAGTTGCCCTCGTCCGTCAGAATGCACACGACGTGGCAAAAAGCCTCCTCTTTCACCGCAAGAGAATGATGCTCGCGGGCGACGGTGCTCAGGGTGGTGATAACGAAAAGCCGGTCTGCCGAGTGATTCGCCGCAACGGGGAGGTCGTCGCCTGGATTCCGAACAAGATTGAAGTTGCCGTGCGGAGCGCCTTTCTCTCTCTGGAAATGGATTCGTCCCCGGCAAAGGAAGTGGCGGATGCACTCACCAATCGCCTCGCGCGCAGTGGCCAGGAATTTATTCGCATCGAGGAACTTCAAGACCGCGTCCAGGAAGAGTTGATGCGCCAAGGCCACTTCAAAGTAGCGGAAGCCTACATTCTCTATCGCGCCCACCGTGCCGCCGAACGCGCCCGTGACACTGCCGAAACCGAGCAGGAGCACTCTGATGCTCAGGACTCCATGATCGTTGTCAATCGCGCCGACGGCAGCAGCGATCTTTGGGACGGTCTCGACCTCCGCAAGCGCGTCGAGTTCGCTGCGACGGGACTCGAACTCTGCCTCAGCAACGAAGACATCGAACAGGAATTGCGCCGTGCTTTCTTCAACGAAATGACAGAGAAAGACCTTCAGAAAACGGTCATTCTCAACGCAAAGAGCTTGATCGAGCGCGACGGCGACTTCGCCAAATTTGCTGCACGGATTCTTCTTTCCTACATCTACGAGGAAGTTCTCGGATGGAGCATCGTCAACGATGGCGTTTCCAAGCTTGGTGAACTTCACCGCCGTGCTTTCAAGGCGAACCTGGTCCGTGGTGTTGAGATCGAGCGCATTTCTCCGCGCCTTCTCGAATACAATCTTGACCGGTTGGCAGACGCAATTGCTCCCACTGCCGATCTTGATTTCGACTACCTCGGTATCCAGACGCTTTACGATCGCTACCTCATCGTCGACAAGACCTCCTCTTCGGATCACCGCCGTCTCGAGACGCCACAGCTCTTCTGGATGCGCGTTTCCATGGGGCTTATGGTTGGCGAGGCTGAAGATGCCGAGGCGAAAATCATCGATCTCTACCGCCTCTACTCGAGCCGCCGTTTCTGCTCGTCAACTCCGACGCTTTTCAACTCCGGCACGCTGCACAGCCAGCTTTCATCCTGTTACCTCTATAAGGTCGACGACAGCATCGAGTCCATCATGCAGCGCGGTGTCGCCGACAATGCCTACCTCTCCAAGTGGGCTGGTGGACTTGGCGGATCCTGGACATCAGTTCGTGGAACTGGCAGCTACATTCAGGGAACGAATGGCGAGAGCCAGGGTGTGATTCCGTTTCTCAAGCTTCACAACGATCAGCTCATCGCGGTGAACCAGGGAGGAAAACGTCGTGGCTCCGGTTGTGCCTACCTTGAGACCTGGCACAACGACATCATGGACTTCCTCGATCTCCGCATCAATACCGGCGACGAGCGTCGACGCACCCACGACATGAACACGGCGAACTGGATTCCCGACTTGTTCATGAAGCGGATGGAGTCACGTGAGAACTGGACTCTTTTCCGCTCCAATGAAGTGCCTGATCTTCACGATCTCTACGGCAAAGCTTTCGAAGAACGCTACGTTCAGTATGAGGCTGAGGCAAAAGAGGGCAAAATCATAGGGAAGGAAGTTGAAGCGATCGAGCTCTGGAAGAAAATGCTCAAAGCGATCTTCGAGACCGGTCATCCTTGGATTACATTCAAGGATCCCTGCAACCTCCGCAGTCCGCAGGATCACACCGGTGTAATTCACAGCTCGAACCTCTGCACTGAGATCACGCTCAACACCTCGGCTGACGAGACCGCTGTCTGCAACCTAGGTTCCATCGTTCTTGACTCGCATCTGAAGGATGATGGAGAGCTCGATCTCGAAAAACTGCGCGAGACTGTTCGCGTCGCGGTTCGGGCTCTCGACAACGTGATCGACATCAACTTCTACCCAACTGAGTCTGCCCAGAATGCAAACCAGCGCCACCGTCCCGTCGGACTCGGCGTCATGGGGCTGCAGAATGCGCTCTTTGTTCGCAACACTCCTTTCGCGAGTCAAGAGGCAGTCGATTTCAACGATGAATTCATGGAGGCAATCGCCTACTTTGCCTACGAGGCCTCAAGCGACCTTGCTGCCGAGCGTGGAAGCTACTCGACCTTCGAAGGATCGAAGTGGCATCGCGGCATGCTTCCGCCAGACACTCTCGACCTTCTCGAAGAAGAGCGTGGGGAAATGGTCGATGTTCCTCGTGGTGGCAAAATGGATTGGGACGTGCTTCGCGAAAAGATCCAGACCCAGGGCATGCGCAACAGCAATGTGCTCGCGATTGCTCCGACTGCGACGATCTCAAACATCATGGGCAGCACGCCGTGCATCGAACCAACCTTCAAGAACATGTTTGTGAAGGGCAACCTCTCCGGAGACTTCATCGTGCTGAACCGCCACCTCGTCGATGATCTCAAGAAGCTCAATCTCTGGGGACAAGAAATGGTTAATCGCCTGAAGTACTATGACGGAGAGCTCGTCGACATCGACGAAATTCCGCAGGAGTTGAAAGACAAATACTCAACTGCATTTGCCATCGATTATACATGGCTCGTCGACGCAGCTGCTCGCCGTCAGAAGTGGATCGATCAAGCGCAGTCCGTAAATCTCTTCCTCGCGACACCCGATTTGAAGGCGCTGTCTCACATGTATCGTGCTGCTTGGCGCAAGGGTCTCAAAACGACCTACTACCTCCGCACCCAGCAGGCTTCCAACATAGAGAAGGCAACCGTCGAGTCGAAGAAGGAAGTCCGCATTTACAGCGAAGAGGAAAAAGCCCAGTGCTCTATTGAAGCATTAATGAATGGCGACGAGTGCGAAGCCTGTCAGTAGGATCTGATAGGCAGCAGACAAATCTCCGTAAATTTAAAAAGTCGCCGTGGGAGATCCGCGGCGGCTTTTTTTCTGGATATTAGTTCTTGGTTAGTCGTAGTTGGTGGCTGGATATTTTCGAGAATGCGCACACAGGCTTCTGGCTTATGTTTCTCGCCTGCATCTTTTTCGGTATTGTTCCGATGGTCATCTACGCCATGATTGCCTGGCGGCTGGACCGATGGGAGAAAGTGCCTGTTTCCCTGCTGATTGCGGGCAGGAGCCGCTGGAAAATTCGTTCCTGTGACTTCGAATCAAAGCCCGTGAAATTCCTGCAATGGCATCACCCCAAGCTCAGCTGTCTTCTGCGAACGAATCGCTCCGACACAGGCGCGAGCAGCTCGCATCGTCGTAATGATAGGCACCCGATTTGCGAGAGCTTCACTGCGAATTCGAACTTCGTCGCGGCGCGGCACGCGGCCGCTCGGGCGATTGATTACCATCGCAATTTCACCGTTCTTGATCATGTCGAGCACATTAGGTCGACCCTCGGCAAGTTTGGACAACCTGTGAACTGGGACTCCCTCTTCCTTCATGCGAGCAGCCGTTCCCGAGGTAGAGAAAATGGTAAATCCCATTTCGCTGAACTCACGAGCCAGTTCAACTGCCGCATCTTTGTCGGGGTCTTTCACGCTAATGAAAATATTTCCTTCCAGCGGCAGAGCAGATGACGCTGCCATCTGCGCTTTGGCGTAGGCCATTCCGAGGTCGGCATCAATCCCCATCACCTCGCCAGTCGATTTCATCTCAGGTCCGAGACTGATATCGATGCCGGGGAATTTCGCGAAAGGAAAAACCGCTTCCTTAACCGAGTAGTGCTCGGGATGAATGGATTCCGTAAAGCCAAGCTCAACAAGCTTTTCCCCTGCCATCACTTTAGCAGCAAGCTTCGCGAGCGGAACTCCGATAGCCTTGGAAACGAATGGAACCGTTCGTGAGGCCCGGGGATTCACTTCGATGACGTAAAGTTCCTCGTCTTTCACCGCGAACTGAATGTTCATGAGTCCGCGCACCTCGAGCTCATTTGCGAGTTCTTTGGCGGCAGCAGAAATCTTCTCGCGCATCGGATCACTAAGTGAAAAGGAAGGAATCACACAGGCACTGTCGCCACTGTGAATTCCGGCCTCCTCAATATGTTCCATGATCGCTCCGACCACGGTTGTTTCCCCATCGGAAATACAATCAACGTCTACCTCAGTAGCGTCTTCGAGAAAGCGATCGACGAGGACAGGACGATCCGGTCCAGCATCGACGGCTCCCTTCATGTATTCGCGAAGAGCCTCGTCATTGTAGACGATCATCATGGCCCGTCCCCCGAGCACAAAGGAAGGGCGAACGAGAACCGGGTAACCAATCTCTTTCGCGATCTCAACCGCTTCATCAGCTGAGACAGCGGTCCCAGCTGGAGCCTGCTGGAGCCCCAGCTTGTCAAGAAGGGCAGAGAAAAATTTCCGGTCTTCGGCCTGCTCGATACTCTTGGGAGAGGTTCCAATAATATTGCAGCCGTGTCGCTCCAAATCAGCCGCGAGGTTCAGTGGGGTCTGCCCACCGAACTGAACGATGACACCCCAGCATTCCTCTTGCTCATAAATATTGAGGGCATCCTCCAGGGTGAGCGGTTCAAAATAGAGTTTATCGCTGGTGTCGTAGTCAGTCGAAACCGTCTCCGGGTTTGAGTTCACCATGATGGTTTCAAACCCGAGTTCCTTGAGAGCGAAAGACGCGTGCACGCAACAGTAGTCGAACTCAATCCCCTGCCCGATCCGGTTGGGACCGCCACCAAGGATCATCACCTTACGTTTGTCGCTCTCGCGAGCCTCATTTTCAATTCCGTAAGTCGAGTAGTAATATGGAGTGTAGGCTTCGAACTCCGCCGCGCAGGTATCGACGAGTCGATAGGTTGGCACGACGCCGGCTTCTTTGCGCTTCGCCCGGACCTCATCCTGAGTCGCTCCGGTAATATGAGCGAGCTGCGGATCGGAATAGCCAAGCTTTTTGGCCCGAAGGAAATCGAGTTGATCCAAGTCCGTTCCTAACTCTTTTTCCCTCGTAAGGATGTCCTCAATGTTTTTGAGAAACCAAGGATCGATTTTCGAGAGGTCAAAAATTTCTTCCAGCGTTAAGCCTGCCTCATAGGCGAGGCGGACGAAAAAGATCCGCTCAGCGTTCGGCGTAGCGAGGCGCTCGCGGATATAATCAAGATCCGGCGTTCCATCTTTGCCATCCGCTCCAAGTCCGAAACGACCTGTTTCTAGTGAACGCAATGCTTTCTGCAGCGATTCCTTGAAGGTCCGGCCAATCGACATGGCCTCACCCACGCTCTTCATCTGCGTCGTTAAAGTGGCGTCAGCATCAGAGAATTTCTCGAAGGTAAATCGCGGCAGCTTCACTACGCAGTAATCGATCGAGGGCTCAAAACTGGCTGGCGTCTCCCGTGTGATGTCGTTCGGGATTTCGTCGAGCGTGTATCCCACCGCGAGCTTGGCCGCGATCTTCGCAATCGGAAAACCGGTCGCCTTGGATGCCAAAGCAGACGACCGCGAAACCCGCGGGTTCATCTCGATCACGATCATGCGACCATTTTCCGGGTTCACCGAAAACTGAATATTCGAACCACCCGTCTCGACCCCGATTTCGCGGATGATGGCAAAAGATGCGTCACGCATCAGCTGATACTCGCGGTCGGTCAGCGTCTGCGCCGGCGCCACCGTGATCGAATCTCCGGTATGGACGCCCATCGGATCAAAGTTCTCGATCGAGCAGATCACGACACAGTTGTCGGCGTGGTCCCGCATGACCTCCATCTCGTATTCTTTCCAGCCGAGCAGCGACTCTTCAACAAGGACCTCTGTAACAGGCGAAAGGTCGAGTCCGCGACGCACAATCGTTTCAAACTCCTCGCGATTGTAACCGATTCCACCGCCCGAACCACCAAGCGTGTATGCCGGGCGGATAATGAGCGGATACGATCCAATTTCAGCAGCGATTTCGAGAGCTTCGTCGAGCGTGTGGGCAACTCCCGACTGTGGCATGTCGAGACCGATTTTCTGCATTGCCTGCTTGAAAAGAAGTCGGTCCTCACCCTTCTCAATCGCGTCAGCCTTCGCGCCAATCATCTTCACACCGGCCTTATCAAGATAGCCAGATCGGAAAAGCTCCATTGAGGTGTTGAGAGCGGTTTGTCCACCCAGCGTCGGGAGCAGCGCGTCGGGCTTTTCTTTCTCGATGATTTTCTGAACCACTTCCGGCGTGATCGGCTCGACATAAGTCTTAGCCGCGAACTCAGGGTCCGTCATGATCGTTGCCGGATTCGAGTTCACGAGAACAACCGTGTATCCCTCTTCCTGAAGAGCTTTACAGGCTTGCACCCCGGAATAATCAAACTCACACCCTTGCCCAATAACAATGGGGCCGGAACCAATCAGAAGGATTTTTTTAATCGACGTGTCGCGAGGCATGAAATCGAAGGGTAAAATTTGTCACCACTTGCATCGGGAATCCCTCTTGGCAATGGTGGAATTGGGGTTTTTGACTTTCGAGAAGAAAAAATTGCTCTTCCCAGGCAGCCCACCCTCCTTTCTTTTGCTATAAAAGGAAGAGACTCGATCAGCTGGCGCAGGAAAAACCCCCGTAAAACCTGCAAAAGACTTGCTGACCGAGCCTCATTTCAAGAGATTGTGGTCTCCTGTTTTTCAACCCTTGGTTTGAGTGCGGAATCGATCATCGAAAATTCGAAGATCATCCCGCTCTCACAACGGTTGAGAGCACTCGCCATGCCAAGTGGTCTAACAACTATCGACTAAATTGCCCCACTCTATGAAAATCCGTCCCGTGACTGAGTCCGATATTCCGGACCTCCTCCAAATGATCCGCGAGCTTGCTGAGTTCGAAAAGCTTCTCGATCAGGTTGTTGCTACGGAGGAAGACTATCGCGCCGCTTTGTTTGGCGAAAAACCGACAGCCGAAGCACTTGTTGCCGAGAAAAGCGGAGAGCTGGTCGCCTACGCGATCTTTTTCTCCACATTCAGTTCCTTTCTCGGTCGGGCCGGGATCTGGCTGGAGGACGTTTATGTTCGACCCTCATTCCGAAAACAGGGCGTTGGTCGTGATTTGCTTCGCGAGGTCGGGAGTATAGCGAAAGACCGAGGAGCGGGCCGCTATGAGTGGTGTGTGCTCGATTGGAATCAAAATGCGATTGATCTCTACACTCGCGTTGGGGGTGAAATCCTCGACGAGTGGCGTATCGTCCGCATGAACGAATCGGCCATCGCCACCTTTGCTGATTCTGCCAACACTGCCGATTCATGAGTATTGCCGAAAACCTCCAGCGCGTGCAGCAAACCATCGCTGACGCAGCCACAAAAGCCCGGCGTCCTGCCGACGAGATTTCCTTGGTCGCCGTCAGCAAAACATGGCCCATCGAGGTAATTCAGGAAGCCGTCGATGCCGGGCATCGTGTATTTGGTGAAAACAAAGTGCAGGAACTCGAGCAGAAAGTCCCCGCGATGGCAGACGATCTTCAGTGGCATGCGATTGGGCACCTTCAGAAAAACAAGGTTAGGAAAGTTCTTCCCCTCTGCACAATGATCCATAGCATCGATTCCGTCGCCCTAGCCGAGCGGATCGATCGCATCGCCGGAGAAGACGGGCTGAAAATCCAGGGACTGCTCCAGGTCAATATCGCCGAAGACGATGCCAAATTTGGACTCACGGCGGAGGAAGCGAAGGTTGCCGCCGAAAAACTCTCCGGCCTGAGCAACTTGCAAATCCGCGGGCTCATGACCGTACCAGCCTTCGATCCAGAGCCGGAGAACGTCCGCCCACATTTTGCCAGATTGCGCGAACTTCGCGACGACATCGAGGCAAATTTCGGCGCATCCCTACCCCACCTTTCCATGGGAATGAGCCACGATTTCCCCGTTGCGATTGAGGAGGGTGCGACCCTCGTGCGAGTCGGTTCGTCTATTTTTGGAAAGCGGGACTATACATAAATTCGATCTTCACTCGGATTGAAAAGTTGGGAGTCGAAGAAGAAGGCTCTCCTGCGCAATTTCCCCATTGCCCACAGAGCGTTTTTCCGACAAGATCGCACCATCCTGAACCCAACCCCCGTTTTGTTTTATGTCTGACGATACCAAACGCTCCCCGATGTTGGTGCTGAGCATCATGATGTTTCTCCAGTTCTTCGTTTGGGGAACCTGGTTTTCTACGATCAACGTGGCTCTTGGCGCAGCAGGTCTCGAAGATTTTATTGGTGGTGCCTATGCCGCCGTTCCGCTTGGAGCGATCTTTGCGCCGCTCTTTCTCGGCCTGATTGCTGACCGCTTCTTCCCTTCCCAATTCATTATGGGAGTTCTTTTCCTTGTTGGCGGCGTCCTCATTTTTCTTGCGGGAGACGCAGCGGAAAAAGGGGATGGCCCGCTCATGTCGAAGCTCTTCCTGGCTCACATGCTCTGCTACATGCCGACACTTGGACTTGGCAATACGATCGGTTTCACGCACCTGAAGCGGCTCGACTTCCCGAAAATCCGTGTTTGGGGAACGATCGGATGGATCGCTGCGGGTCTCATGGTCGGAATGCTGGGCTGGAGCGCCGACCTTGGAATCATGAAATTGGCGGCGTTCGCTTCTTTCGCTCTCGGAGTGTTTTCCTTTTTCCTTCCTCACACTCCCGCACCGGCAAAGGGCCAGAGAATCGACTTCAATACTTTATTGATGGTCGATGCCTGGAAGCTGCTGAAAAAGCCGTCCTTTCTCGTCTTCATCGTCAGCTCGCTGCTCATCTGCATTCCGCTAGCCTACTACTTTGGCATGACGGGTCCCTTTCTCACGAATGCCGGATTCACTGAGGCTGCCTCCACCATGACGATCGGGCAGATGTCCGAAATCATTTTCATGCTCCTGATCCCGTTTTTCTTCCGACGGCTCGGAGTGAAGTGGATGATCATGGTCGGCATGCTGGCCTGGGTGGCCCGCTACTTGCTCTTCGCCTTTGGCGCTCCTGATCAAGTCGCATGGATGTTGTTTTTTGGGATCGCACTGCATGGAATCTGCTACGACTTCTTTTTCGTGACCGGATTTATGTATACGGACCACGTCGCCCCGAAAGAGGTTCGCGGTCAGGCGCAAAGCTTGCTTGTCTTTGTAACTCAGGGCATAGGAATGTGGATCGGTTACGCCATTGTATTCGGACACAAGTTGATTCCCGGCTACGCTGGCCAGGCCGCAAACCTCACGGATTCCGGCAGTCTTTCCACCGCCATAAAGGAAGCTCGTGGAGACGAGGAACTGACCTTTCTTCAGTCCCTCGGAAAAATGTTTTCCGTAAAAATGCCCGATGGCATCGACGCAGACCTTCTCTCCAAAACAATGGAGCAATGGAAAGCTTTCTGGATGGTTCCGGCCATCATGGCTTTCGTAATCGCAGTGCTTTTCTTTGCCACTTTCTGGGACAAATCCCAGGTCGCTGAAGACGAGTCGGCTGAGTCCTGATTCAGCAACCAACAGGGTTACCTCAATTACCTGATCCTGTTTGGTCCGCGACCCAACCCTGTTTGATTTGTCCGGAATACCATGAGCTGGAAGATCGCTGGAATCAATTTTGATCACTTTCACATGGGAGATCTGCTCCGGATGGCGCATGAACATCCTGATGCGGAAATTGTTGGCATCTCGGATGAAGATGAATCCCGCATGTTCGAAGCGCGATCGAAATTCAACCTGACTCCGGCTCAGGTGTTCACCGATTTTCAAAAGTGCCTTGATGAAACCCAGCCAGACCTGGTGATCCTTTGTCCGGCGGCAGCACGTCACGCCGAGTGGGTGGAAAAAGTGGCTCCGAGCGGGGCGCACATCATCATGGAAAAGCCATTCGCAGCTTCGCTCGTGGAAGCGGATCGCATGATTACCGCAATGGAAGACACCGGAAAGACTCTCGCGATCAATTGGCCGCTTGTGTGGTGTCGCTCACACGCGCAAACGCGCGAGGTCATTCGCTCGGGAGCAATCGGCGAGGTTTGCGAAGTTCACTTTTACGACGGTAATCGAGGACCGCTCTGGCACGGTGCTGATAAAATGGAGAAGGAACCAACGGAAGCGGAAAAAGACGCGAGCTGGTTTTATAAGGCTCCGGAGGGAGGCGGCAGCTTGCAGGACTACCTCGGCTACGGCACGACTCTGGGAACGTGGTTTAACGATGGCAAGAAACCGATCGAGGTGATGGCGATGTGGGACCTCGAAAACAACAGCCTTGAAGTCGATGAACACAGCATAACGGTCGCGCGTTATGCTTCCGGGCTTTCCAAATTCGAGACTCGTTGGGGAACGTTTTCCGACCCGTGGATTCAACAGCCCCAACCGAAATGCGGCTTCGTCATCAAGGGATCGGAAGGAACTATTTCCAGCTACGACTATGACGACTTTATCACTGTGCAGACACCAGGCTGGCCGGAAGGACAGCAGGTCGAAGCACCGGAACTTTTCACTCCAAAGGGAAATCCGGTCGAATATTTCATTGACCGGATCAGTTCTGGTTTGGCGCTCGAAGGACCTTTGAGCGTTGAAATCTCGCGAATTGGTCAACAAATTGTAGACACGGCTTTCCGCAGCGCGCGGGAGGGCAAAGCCCTTCCTCTCGCAGACTAGTCAGAGATACTAGTGAGGAGAAGTTCTCCCTCTCCGCGCAATCCATCGTTGATCGAAACACGGAGACGATCGACACCGCGGCGGATTCTTGCTTTCACAGTTCCGAGAGGACTTTCGATTCTCTCGGCGATCTGCTTCTGAGTGAGCCCTTCAAAGTAGGCAAGTTCAATTACTTCGCGCTGTTCAGGTGAAAGCTTGACTACAGCGCTTCGCAAAACCTGCCGAGCGTCCGAACGATACAAATCCTCGCGACCCGTGGAACGCTTTTCAGGAGCTTCTCCCATCACCTTATCTTCATATCGGTCATAGAGCGCTCCACGTCTTTGCACACTTCGGACGCGATCGATTGCACGGTTTCTTGCCGTAGTGCAGATCCAGGTAACAAGGCTTCCCTTCGCAGATTGAAAACTCTCCGCCTTTTTCCATACGGTTGTCAGCACTTCGTTCATGATATCTTCCGTGTCTTCGTAGTGATTAAGGACTTTGAAGGCCGTCGAAAAAATCAGAGCTGAATACTTCTCCGTGAAGTCGGCAAAAGCCCCTTCGTCACGATTTGCGATTCTAGCCATCAGCGCGGCTTCCTCTTTTCTCTGGAGCTTTTTTTCTTCAGTTGTGTTCATAATGTTGGTCAGATTGTATTTACCTTGGTCAATCTTTGTCTATGAACAATAGTTAGACAAGTATTTTTTTGAAAAATCGTTCACTTTCTTTCGGAGAGGTGTCGTAACCTTAGGTTCTACGTAGCCAATAGACCATGGAAGACACTGAAGATGAATACTTTGAGATAAGTGCGGTTGCCCGCCTCACGGGGATTTCTCCACACGTTCTTCGCGTTTGGGAGCGTCGATACGGGGTTGTACAGCCAAATCGAAGTGAAAATCAGCGCAGGAAATATTCCCAGCCAGACATCCAACGCCTGTCTCTACTGAAGACATTGGTCGATAATGGGCATTCGATCGGTTCGGTCGCAGAGCTTTCAATGGACCAGTTGAGCGAGCGCGTTGAGAACGTTCTGGCGTCACGAGCAGACGATGGAAACCTGGAAAATCACGCTCCTGCAGGGATTTGCCGGATTTCAGTAGTTGGAAAACTGATTCGAAATGCTGTCCGGGAAGCTGCTGACAAAGCTCCTGCCCTCTCTATTGTCGGTGAATTCGCGGATCTAACTGCATTGACGGAATCTTTAAAAGAAGGCGCTTCCGACTTGCTCATCATTGAGTCAGAAACCCTTTTTCCCGAGGATGTTGCCGCGATTCGAGAAGCAATCGAACAACAAACAATTCGACGAGCGATCGTTGTTTATCGATTTGCCAGAGATAATGTTGTAAAGCCCTTAGACATCCGGAAGATTACAGCCCTTCGCGCTCCTGTTGATGCATCGGAAATTCAGCTTGCCTGCATCGCAGATGTGCAGTTGGCCCTCCGATCGGGAGAAAAGAACCGCGATGCCGAAGCAGAGGCAAAAGATCAAAAATTTGAGCGGCCCAACACTGGCAACATCCCGGAGCGAGCTTTCAGCGACGACCAGCTCATTCGTATTTCTGATATTTCTTCCGTTGTAAAATGCGAATGCCCTCAGCATCTCGCTTCCCTGCTTGCGAGCCTTTCCGCCTTCGAGAGCTACAGCGAGCAATGCGAAGATCGCAGTCCCGGGGATGCGAAACTTCACGCCTACCTGCATGAGACAACCGCGGACTGCCGATCTCGTATGGAAGCCGCATTGTCGAAGGTGCTGGTAGAGGAGGGAATTGAGGTCTAGGCCAGTGTTGAATGGATTAGTTTACTGACAAAGCCATTGCGACTTCCTAGAGTCTCCCTGATGCGTCCCCCGAAAACTGGTGGTCTCCAGAGCATCTTTTTCTGTCAAACTCCTCCTTACTGTTTCCGCAGCCGAAGTAACAGGAATCATCTCATCATCCGAAAAGAGCTTTGATGATCCCGTCGAGAACGGGATCAAGCGTGCCCCTGAAACGCTGAAAAACGTCAAAGGCGCCTCGGTGCAAAACCAGCAGGTGTCCGTCAAAGATGGCGAAATCGGAGAGTATTACGTGAATCTCAGAATCACAATCGTGCACTAAGATTGATCGGAATACCAATTCGCCCTCAAGAGTCTTTGGTCATCGGCCGGAAGCTCTTTTTTGTCGTCTATACTCACACGATCCAGCCATTCCGCGTCGAAATCTTGCAGGGCAATTTGGCCCTGCACCTGTCGCTTGAGCAAAGAATGAAAGCCATTTACATTCGGCAGG
>Ga0055584_100000400_pt1 | contig 41013 bp, 32 predicted proteins | sample OSDHelmetaG_FD_58716 | JGI IMG/M metagenome (GOLD analysis project Ga0055584, IMG submission 58716) | Pelagic marine sediment microbial communities from the LTER site Helgoland, North Sea, for post-phytoplankton bloom and carbon turnover... | ecosystem: Environmental > Aquatic > Marine >...
GAAAACCGGCATAGGTTAATAGCCTATCGAGAGTTCGAATCTCTCCTCCTCCGCCATTTTCAAACTAAAGCCCATCCTCATTTCATATTTCTCAGCTTATAATCAAAAAAACGACGCTTGTAAGCGCCGTTTATTCTAACAATTATCTTATAGCTTTCTAACTACATTCTAATTCCGTTGCTGCGCCATACTGAAAATGCTGTCAGTTTGAAGCTCGATAAGATCAAGTAGAACATTAGCACTTTCACGCAAATATGGATCTGCCTCCTCATCATCCTCAACTAATTCTTCCTCATCTAGCCCGGGCATATTGACAGCAACAATCTCTTCTTCGTCTTCATCTGAACTCTCCATTGCTTCAATTGACTCATAAGGATCTTCACCCTTAGCAATACGTCGGCTGTTTTCTATTTGCAGACGCCAAGCATCATTCTCTTCTCGCTCAGCCAACAATGTGTCCATATTTAGACTCAAGGTATTGTCTTCTTGATTTTCAAGGGCACGAGCAATTTGTGCTTCAATGTAATTAAAATCAGGGTCATTTTGTAAACGCTCAGTATGACGGCTGACCAGAGTAGGAAGCACCGGTTGTAAATCTGCAAAAGGCCTGTAAAAACTAGTAGTTTCAATGGTATCCCAGGGCAGAGCGCTATCTAGGGCTGCCTCACCTATCTCATCTGAAACATCATACAAATCAGGAAAATCAACATCTGGCAACACGCCTCTGTGTTGAGTACTTTCACCCGAGATTCGATAAAATTTGGATCGAGTTATTTTTAGCTGACCAGAGCCCAATGGGATCAATTCTTGAACCGTTCCTTTACCAAAAGTCTGACTACCTAATACTAAGCCACGCTGGTAATCCTGAATAGCCCCAGCAAAAATTTCAGAAGCCGAAGCGCTTAGTCGATTAACGAGCACAGCCATAGGTCCGTCATAAACCAAACCAGGATCCGAATCGCCATAAACATTATTGTTATTATCTGAATCCATGACCTGAACTGTAGGGCCACGATCAATGAACAACCCGACCAGCGAATTAGCTTCACTTAGTGAGCCTCCACCATTATTTCTAAGGTCAACCACTACAGCATCAACCTCTTTGGATTTTAAGTCTTCAAGTAATTCTCTAACATCGCGTGTCGTACTACGGTAATTTGGATCGCGATTTTGGAGCGCCTGAAAATCAATATAAAAGGTGGGGAGATCAATAACTCCAATTTTATAAGTTTCACCATCGCGTTCAATTTCTACAATTTCGCTTTTAGCTGATTCATCTTCCAGTTGAACGGTATCGCGAGTGATACTAACAATTTCACGATCAAAGTCATTGTCAGCATTGCTTGGGATCACACTCAAACGCACTACGGTGCCTTTTTCTCCACGAATAAGCTGAACCACATCATCGACACGCCAACCAACCACATCAACAAATTCTTCGTCACCCTGGGCGATTGCCGTAATACGATCATTAGGCTGAAGCTCACCAGCCATATCAGCAGGTCCACCGGCAACAATTGATACCACTTCAGTGAAATCATCTTCAGTAGTAAGAACTGCCCCAATGCCTTGTAACTGCAAACTCATATTCATAGTGAAGTTCTCAGCAGCTTGTGGCAGATAGTATTGTGTATGGGGGTCTATACTCAAGGTCATGGAATCCATGTAATATTGGAATGCCTCACGTTGGTCGTTTTTTAGAATTTGACTCAGTTGAGCACGATAACGCTCACTTAGATTCTCTTTAGCTTCTTCATAAGTATCATCGGCAAGGAGGGCGCTTAGCACATTACTCTTAACTCTTTTACGCCAAAGGTCTTCTAGCTCATCTTGAGAAGCAGGCCAAGCCTCTTCCGAACGATCAACAATAAGATATTCATCGAGGGTGAAATCAAATGGAGAGCCATCTTCTTCGAGACGCTTTAAAGAAAAGACTAATCTTTCAAGGATTCGGCGTTGATAACGGTTATACATCAGAAATCCTGCTTCAACATCTCCAGTTCGTAATAAATCATCAAGCTCATAGCGATACTGATCAAATTCAACGATATCAGTTTCAGTAAAATAAACACGAGAGGGGTCTAGACCGTCAATAACCCTGTCTAATAAGATGCTTGAAAAATCATCATTAACATTCACCTCTGAATAATGATTTCTTACCATCTGGCTAAGCACAGATCGCGTTATCGTTGTGTATTCTTCGCTGGGAACAATTTCCTGATAAATAGCAGCGACATCCAAAGGAATATCTTCTGCAGACACCGGAGCTTGTTGTGCAGATAAAGACTGCGAGCACAAAGCTGTTAAGCCTAGACTCAAAACAGCTGATTCGAATATTTTATTAACTGAAAAATATAAAACTTTAATCATTACTATTATTCCATTTACGCAAATACACTGATCAAACGAAAACAAACTTAACCTATTTATATGGAACTTTCATCGTTTTTCTAGGCTGAACTTTGCAATTAATATGGATTGTTTATCTACTATTAAGGAATCTATTCAGGTTTTATGCCTTTTTTCTTGGCCGAAGCATGACGTGCACTGAGTTCAACATCAATATAGCGATCTGTAATTGCACTCGAACCATGGCCTGCATCATCGCGCACATGTTCGCGTGGCCTGTGTTTTACATCTTCAGAAATCCCGGTATGACGCAGCCAATGAACTGTTGCTGCAGAAAGCTGCGAAGCTTCTTCGGTAAACCCTTCTTTTTGCATCTTACTTTGTGCAGCATCAAAGCACTGTTGCACTATTCCTCGTATTTGGCGGGTACTGGTGATACCACCCTGGCCACGAGTTTTATGAATAAGCGGGGTTGATTCACCAGGCGCGGGCAGGGGAGTCAAGTTTCTTGATTCACGGAATCGTTTTAGCGCATTTAGCATTGCATCACTTACTGAAATTTGACGCTCTTTATTGCCCTTACCAACTGTTCTAAACCACCAATTTCCCTCTAAATCACGCTCAAAATCACCCATAGTCGGATTCCAGCGCTCTGTTTCCACTAATTCAGAGATTCTTAAATACATCGCAAATAAGGCCTGCATGATAAATAGTGTTCTTTCATGCTGTTTAGGGTCGGAATCTGCCAAGGTTTCAGCGGCACCCAGAACATAAGACCACTGTAATTCTGATAGACGCCGTATCGGCTTTTGACTTTGGGTTTTGCGTAGAAACTTACTTTTTTGGCGAATTTGTGCCACCGGGTTCATGTCAATATATTCTTCTTGAATTAAGTAGTTATAAAAGCTGCTTAATACTCCAAATATGGCCTGTACAGCGCTTTGAGACATTATATAGGGATGATCTGGCTTGCTTAGCACATAGGGACGCCATTCTGGATTCAAGACTCGTGCACCCTGTTTTTCTATAAATCTTGCGACGTTTTTCTCTCCAAGCCAGTTTTTTGGTGGCTTATGGGCAAATTCCACATAAGCTTCGATATCTTCACGCCTATTTTCTTTGAGTGATTTACCGGCAATTAACCAACTCCAATGCATGAAATGCTCAATTTCACGTCGATAAGTAGAAAAAGTATCAGGCGAGCCTCGGTAGGAGTATAGGAACTCACTGGCATGCTGGTAATCATCAATAGCGCTAGCAGGCTCATCTTTTAATAAATGCTTAACTGACGTAACTGGACGCTTGTATGGATTAGGCATTTCAGAAAGCGTATCGAAAAATGGCACTGGAACCTTACTAATTGACATTAAAATACCTTTGTAACACTCTGAATAACAAAGCTTAAATAATTTATATATTTTATATTCTCTATATTCTATTAATTTCCGGTAATAAAGATTACCGGAAATAATATATCATACGATAAGTGCCCTCTTTATTGCAAAACAAATATTAAGTGAAAATAATTTTTTGATTCATATAGACAAAGGATGCAAATTTCTTATTAAATAATGAAAAATAAAAATATTAAGTACGCTTAGAGCGCATGGTGACAAATTCTTCTGCAGCAGTTGGATGGATACCAATAGTGTCATCAAGCTGCTGTTTGGTAATTCCACATTTCATTGCCGCAGCAAAACCTTGAATTATTTCCCCCGCTTCTGAACCCATCATGTGCATGCCTATGACCTTATTAGAGCTTTGTTCAACGATTACTTTCATGTAGGTACGCTCTTCTCGACCAGAAATTGTATGTTTTAAGTGCTTAAATTCACTCTCATACACATCAATTTGCTTACCTTCATCTATTGCTGCTTCCTCAGAAAGACCAACAGTCCCAAGATTAGGGTGTGAAAAGACTGCAGTTGCTATATTGCTGTAATCTACTGCTGAAGACTTTTCAGCAAAAAGGTTTCTAGCTAAATTCATCCCCTCAGCAAGAGCTACAGGCGTTAAGGCCACACGCCCTATGACATCGCCAAGAGCATAAATAGAGGCCTCTGAGGTCTGAAAATCATCATTAATTCCAATAAAGCCACGTGAATCGAGATTAACCTGGGTGTTTTCGAGACCTAGGTTATCTGTTAGTGGTTTGCGCCCTGTGGCATAGAGCACGCAATCATATGTGGCTTCAGAGCCATCAACATATCGCACTAAACGTTCTCCTGAGGCATTTTCGCTTATCTCAACAATCTCTGAACTTAGAAACACCTCAACATGGCGATTTAATTCAATGGTGAATTTCTCTCTTAAATCTTTATCAAAATTTCGAAGCAGCAATTCACCTCGATAAGATAAAGTGGTTTGTGAACCCAAACCGGCGAAAACACCGGCAAATTCAACAGCGATATAACCACCGCCGACAATCAAGATGGATTCAGGAAAGCTTTCTAAATCGAATATTTCATTAGAAGTGATAGCATATTCACTACCTGGGAAGTCAGGTACAAAAGGCCAGCCACCTGTCGCTATTAAGATCTTTTCAGCTTGATATTTTACGCCTTCAACGATCACCGTATTAGCATCCAGCAAGCTGGCATGGCCGGTCAAAATTTCCACTCCTGCGTTCTCTAGAATTGATTGGTAAATAGAGTTTAAGCGTTTAATTTCAGCTTTTTTATTATCTCTAAGAGTACTCCAATCAAATGTTGGCTGTTGTACAGACCATCCATACTCTCGGCTATCCTCAAAATCGTAATAAAAATGACTGGCATAGGTATATAGCTTTTTAGGCACGCAACCAACATTTACACAGGTTCCTCCGAGGTAATGATCTTCAACTATCGCCACCTTAGCTCCATAACTAGCAGCCATACGGGCCGAACGTACCCCACCTGAACCTGCGCCAATTACAAAAAAGTCATATTTATGCATGAATTGCGTACTCCTTAATCAACAATTTGTTTAAAAAAAATATTTAGGGCTTAATTTAACAAAAAAGCATACCCTCTTTTAACTGAAAACGTTATTATTAGTCCGTTTTCGAAAAAAAAATTAGCGTTGGATCAGAATAAGACGAGGAATGCACTAAGTGAGTGACTCTAATAAAAGAACCCCTGCTCTAGTTGAGAAATTTGTTATTCGATTACCTAACGGCTTGCGTGAGCAGATAAAAGCGCTTTCTGAGCAAAATCGCCGCAGTATGAATTCAGAAATTATTATGGTTTTGGAAAAGCATATTAGGCAATTTACTCAAGAAGATATTCGAGATTTTAGTACTGAAGAGCTTCTTCAGGAAGTGCGTAAAGAACAAAAAAATAGTCATATTAAACATCTAGAACATAAACAAGCCCCCCTAACAGATCAGGTTTTACAAGAACGTCTTGAAGCTCTACCTGCTGAAAAAAAAGAAGCTCTACTTGAACTGCTAGGCTGAATTCTTCATTAATTACAATCTGTCAGAATCTATTCATTTATAGCAAAAGTTGCATCCACTCTCCTTGCTTCTCCTGAAAATCAAAATTATGAAAATGGTTATAGCGCGTAAATTGGCTTTCATCATCATCCTGCTGCTCCCCGCAGCATTGGTGCTCGCTGAATTTCAACGTGAAGAAAACGGCATGGTTAGTTCGCGCTCTGATATTGCCTCAGAAATTGGGAAAGATATTTTAGAACAAGGTGGCAATGCCGTTGATGCTGCAGTAGCTGTTGGTTTTGCTCTAGCAGTTAGTTATCCATCTGCTGGCAATATCGGTGGCGGTGGGTTTTTAGTCCTGCGGACAGCTGATGGCGAGGTTTACACTCAAGATGCTCGTGAAAAAGCCCCCTTGGCGGCTAGCCGAGACATGTTCTTGGACAGTAATGGAGATTTTGATCGCCAGCTCTCCAGAAATAGTCTACAAGCGACTGGCGTACCAGGTTCGGTTGCAGGCTTATTGGATGCACTAGAGCGCTTCGGCACAATGAGTCGGCAAGAGGTTCTAGCTCCAGCTATTAAACTGGCAGAAGAAGGTATTCTGTTAAACGCAGATTTAGCAGGGCAATTTCAGAATAATTTAGCAGGCTTCCAGCAGTACCCTGCTAGCCTTGAAAAGTTTAGTAACAATGGAGAAGCCTATCAAGATGGCGATCTCTGGCAACAACCAGAATTAGCAACAACACTAAAACTTATTTCAGAATATGGTAGAGACGGCTTTTATAAAGGACCTGTGGCTGAGCTGTTGGTTACAACCATGCAGGCCAACGCTGGATTAATCACCCACCAAGACCTTGAAAACTATGAACCGGTCTGGCGAGAGCCCATACATGGCAATTATAGAGGCTACGATATCTGGTCCATGCCTGCACCCTCCTCCGGCGGAGTATTACTCGTACAAATGTTAAATATGCTAGAAGCCAATGATCTTAGTGAACTTGGTTGGGGCTCAGCAGAAACGGTTCATCTTATGGTTGAAGCCCAACGTAGAGCTTATGCCGATCGGGCTGAACATCTTGGTGATCCAGATTTTTATGATGTGCCAACAGCTATGCTCACTTCCAAACAATATGCTCAAGAGCGTTTTGCTAATTTTGACCCGGAAGCTGCAAGCCTAAGTGATGACATTGGTGCAGGTAGTTGGCCACAGGAAAGTATGCAAACAACTCATTACTCGATTATTGATGGTGATGGCAATGCAGTTGCAGTAACAACCACTTTAAACGCTTCTTACGGCAATAAGTTTGTAGTCCCTGGCGCTGGCTTTCTGTTAAACAATGAAATGGACGACTTTTCGAGCAAACCAAATACAGCAAATGGTTTCGGCTTGTTAGGCGGCGTGGCGAATGAAATTCAACCTTCAAAAAGAATGCTTAGCTCTATGACTCCCACAATAATCACTCATGACGATAATGTGTTTTTAGTAACAGGTTCACCTGGTGGTTCTACGATCATCAATACAGTACTTCAAGTTATCGTCAATGCCATCGACCACAATATGAGTATTGCAGATGCAGTTGGAAGCCCTCGCTTTCATCACCAGTGGCAACCCAATATTATCCGTTATGAAACTGGAGCTATAAGCAATCAAACAATTGATGAGTTAAGATCTATGGGGCATCAAGGCTTATCAAGGTCCCGCTTTCCCTTGGGCGATGCAAACTCAATAATGCTGTTTAATAATGTACTCGAAGGCGTTTCTGATCCTCGTAACGAAGGTGGGGTTGCAGGGTTTTAAGTTTGTTTTTTTCGATTAGCTTCTTTTAAGCTAAAAAGTAAACGTAGGCTGATTCGAGTTCAGCATGCTGCCTAAATAATTCTCAATTTTATTCTTCGCTTCGCTATTTTTTTCTAAGAACTGCAAGCCTATACCTGGAAGCTTATTAGCTTGAGTTTGTATTGGCGTTATCCAGACAACTTTTGCATTCACTGGAATTTGTTCTTCAGCGTCTAATAAATTTAATAACAAAAAAACTTCATCATTAATATTATATTGATCAGCAGCTGGAACAAATATCCCGCCATTTATTAAAAATGGCATATATGAAGAAAATAAAACTGCTAGTTCTTTAATACTTATTGATAAAACATCATGCCCGGATTTCTTTTCTAGCTCTAAATTATTTAATGAGCTGGAATCGCTACATTTTGTTTGTCTCTTAAAAGTTTTACCCATTGATAACATAAAGACTCTAACAACAACTGGATATTAGGATTTGCGGTGCTTTGCACAAGCCTACGAGCATGGATAAGTTCGGAGTGAAATTCATGTAAAGACTTTATAGCCTCAGCAGTTAAAATATTAATAATATTTCGCAATTCCTCTGAGCTTAACTCAATTTCTATTTCTGCATTATGCGAATGCAGGTTGCGTATAATTTGCTGCAAACTAAGCATAAGGTGTTCTAACACATCATCTATCTGGTATGCAGACAAAAACTTAGCAGCATCAGTAATTAGCAATTCCGACCTTAATAATTCTAGCAGGCTTTTTTGAATCTCTCTTCTTTCTTGCTGTCTTTCTTCATTAGCATAGTTTAGAGCTTGCAAAGGAGCGCCGAATGTTAATTCCAGACACGCCTTGGCCTGCTCTTCACTAATATATTTTTTCAACCATCGCAAAGCAATGTCTTCGTTTGGTCGCGGAATTTTGATTTGTTGACAGCGGCTACGAATAGTTGGCAATAACAACCCAGGCTGATGACTTAACAAAAATAAAAGTGTTCCTGGCGCAGGTTCTTCTAGGTTTTTTAATAAAGCATTTGCAGCATTTATATTCATTTTTTCAGCAGAATAAACAAGCAATATTTTATATTTCCCCATAAGCGGGGTGTTAGCTAAAAATGTTCTGCTATCACGCACCTGGTCAATTTTTATCTGACTGGAACTTTCTTCCAGTGCTATATATTTGAAATCTGGATGTGTACCGGCTGAAAATAAATGGCAAGCCGGACAGTCGCCACAGGCAGTTAACTTTTCTGGCTTTTGACAAAATAAATAAGCAGAGAAATCCTTCGCCAAGCGTTCTTTCCCTAAACCTTTTTGACCTTGGATTAGATAGGCATGGCCCAATTGTTGTGAAGCTTCTAACTCAGATAATTTATCAAATTTATCTTGATTCCAAGGTAGCAATTCACATTCGCTCATATAACCAGCCCTAAACTTTTCTTCACTACTGCTTTAATTGAAGAATGTACGCTTTCTATAGACTGACTGGCATCTATCAGGGCATGTGTCTCCGTTGCAGCTTTAGCAATTTGAAGAAATCCTTCACGCACTTTTTGCTGATATGCGAGACCCTTTTGCTCAAAACGGTCTTCACTACCACCTCTTTGCTCAGCTCGTTGCAAAGAGATGCTTGGGTCCATATCCAAGACTATCGTTAACAAAGGTTTGAACTCTCCTACGACTATCTGATGTATTTGCTCAATCAAATCAAGACCAAGCCCGCCTGCAAAACCTTGAAAAGCCCTTGAAGAATCTGCAAATCGATCAGAAATTACCCATTTCCCTTGTTCAATATTGGGCAAGATGGTTTCCTGCAAATGAGAACGGCGAGCAGCATATATCAATAACAATTCGCTAGTAGCATCCCAGCGTTGAGTATCACCTTCTACGATAAGCTTTCTAATAAGTTCAGCAGAAGTAGAACCACCTGGCTCTCTGGTTAAAATAACCGGATAACCTGCCGCTTGCATCGCCTCCAGTAAGGCGCGACTTTGAACACCCTTACCTGCACCATCAACCCCTTCAAATACAATTAATCCTGCTGCTTGCGTATTACTATTTTGCATTAATTCTCAATTCCTAACTGAAATCTTTCCACGGCCGCATTATGCTCTTCTAAAGTGCTGGAAAAATAATGACTACCATCACCTCTAGCAACAAAATAAAGTGCCCCAGTAATAAAAGGATTTAGTGCTGCTCTTATAGCCTCTCTTCCCGCTAAGGCAATAGGAGTTGGCGGAAGACCATTAATTCTATAAGTATTATACGGTGTCACCTCTTGCAAATGTGCCCGGGTTAAATCACCATCAAATCGACTACCAACCCCATATATAACTGTTGGATCTGTTTGCAGACGCATATTATTTTGTAAACGACTAATAAAAACGCCGGCAATTAAATCACGCTCATCAGCCTGCCCTGTTTCTTTTTCGATAATTGAAGCTAATATCAGCGCTTCATAAGGATTTTCATAAGGTAAGCCAACTGCTCTTTGTTCCCACTCTTCGCTCAGAACTTGCTGCATCAAAATCGAGGCTCGGTCGATGATTTCTCTATCACTTGTACCGGTATTAAAATTATAGGTATCTGGAAACATTAAGCCTTCTGGATAATAACTTGTACCAAACACACTCTGCAGCTCATCACTATTATCTACATCTAAAGTGACCTCGATATTTGGATGAGCCTGAATTTCTTGAAGCGCTTGCTGCAAGGTCCAACCTTCCAGGATTCTTACACGCTGGTAGTAAACATCGCCTGCTACTAACTTATCTAGCAACTCCAGAGCCGTAATACCCATCTCCAATCGATACTCACCCGCCTTTATCTGGGCAGCCTTGCCACTAAGACGAGCATAAATATCAATATCAAAAGCTGAACTTAAAACATCAAGAGATAATAGCTGCTTACTGATTTGAGAAAACGTTTGACCACTTTGCACAGTGAATAGAAAAGAATCTTGCTGATTAGCAGGTATGTTGAGAGGAGACTGTAGATGCTGGTAAAAAAAGGCTCCTCTAAGCAAGAAGCAGGCGATAATAATATAGCCCCATAAGAGCAATTGCTTGCGCCAGGCACCTTGCTTCACTGAATTTAAATCTTTCACGAACTTCTCTATATAGCCACTTTGTTAAATCACTAAATTTATCCAAAAAAATAATGGCTTTTTTTTATAATTGTTTTTTTAAAGGCCAAATTCCAGACACACTATTACACAGGAAAAGCTTGTCTGCCAATAACTAAACTATAGTTTTGAAATAGTTTTAGATTTTTTTTGATGGCGTCATCATAGCGTCTAGGGCGCTTAGTTAATAACTGAAGCTGACAAGCTCTTGTAAAATACCCTTAAGCAGAAGGTTTGATCTAATGACTGACTTGTAAAACTAAATTTTTGAGAAAACCAACGTTCCGTTAGTACCACCAAAACCGAAAGAGTTAGTCATAACAATATCAATTTTCATTTCTCTGCTTGTATGCGGCACATAATCCAGATCACAACCTTCACTCGGATTATCGAGATTAATAGTCGGAGGAGCGAGCTGATCTCTGAGACTTAAAACACTGAACACTGCTTCTACTGCACCGGCTGCTCCGAGCAAATGTCCTACCATTGATTTAGTTGAACTTACCGCCAGCTTATTTGCACTACTACCAAAAACAGAATGAATGGCTCTTGTCTCAGCCAAATCACCGGCCGGAGTAGATGTGCCATGAGCATTAATATAGTCGACAGATTCAGCATTAATTCCTGCGTCTTTTAGGGCGTTTTGCATGCAATTTGCAGCGCCGCCTCCATTTTCTGAAGGAGATGTAATATGGTAAGCATCACCGCTCATTCCAAAGCCAACCAATTCAGCATAGATTCTAGCGCCGCGTTTTTTCGCAGCCTCATACTCTTCAAGTACGAGTACTCCACTGCCATCTCCTAGCGCGAAACCATCTCGATCTTCATCCCAAGGGCGACTTGCCGCTTGTGGATAATCATTACGTGTTGAGAGTGCTCTAGCCGCCCCAAAACCACCAATCCCAATGGGGGAAGAAGCCTTTTCCGCTCCTCCAGCAATCATTGCATCAGCATCACCGTAAGCAATCATCCGGGCTGCTAAGCCAATCGTATGCGTACCAGTGCTACAAGCTGTTGAAATGGCTAGGTTAGGTCCTTGAAAATTGAAATGAATCGAAAGGTTGCCAGAAATCATATTAATGATTGAACCCGGCACAAAGAAAGGAGAAATTCTTCTTGGCCCAGGACTATCAATTGTGTGGCCTGCTTCTTCGATATTGGTAATGCCTCCAATACCAGAACCAACAAACACCCCTATCCTTGTAGGATCATATGGAGCATCTTGTATGCCTGAATCAGTAACGGCCTGTATTCCCGCAGCCATGCCGTACTGCAAGAAAGTATCCATGCGTCTTGCTTCTTTAATTGGGATGTAACTGGAGACATCAAAATCTTTGACACAACCAGCAAAATGAGTGCTATAAGCGCTCACATCAAAGTGTTCAATCGTGGCAATACCACTTTTCCCAGCTTTGAGATTAGCCCAGGTATCTTCGACAGTATTTCCGACGGAGGTTAATGCACCTAAACCGGTAACTACAACTCTTCTTTTGCTCAACTTTAGCCCCTCATATTCAGGCTCCAGTGCTATAAAACATTTAAGACAAATAAAAAAGCTACACCTGGAATAACCAAGGGTAGCTTTTTATCTTTTATAAGGCGCGTTATTAAAGATTGGCGTTAATGTAATCAATAGCAAGTTGCACAGTAGTGATTTTTTCAGCTTCATCATCAGGAATTTCAGTTTCAAACTCCTCTTCCAGAGCCATAACCAATTCAACAGTATCGAGCGAGTCAGCACCCAAATCTTCTACAAAAGAAGCTTCATTTTTAACTTCCTCATCTTTAACTCCAAGCTGCTCAGAAACTATTTTCTTTACTCGTTCTTCAACACTACTCATATTTTTTGTGCTCCTAGTTTAAGTATGTAAATAGGCTCAGCTTAACAAATTAAACTAGGCTTATTCAGTTGATTCTTTTTATTTTATCTTATCTTAAATTTTGTTTATGGGCTTATTGTTGTTTTAATTATAATTAACTTAATAATTTTTAAGCAGTTTACCTTTTTTACATCAAATTGTAATTAAATTATCTGTAATTATATGTCTCAAGCCATGTACATGCCACCATTCACATGGAGTGTTTCTCCAGTAATATATGAGGCTTCTTCAGAGGCTAGAAAGCTAACAGCTGCGGCTATTTCTTCAGGCTTTCCATAACGACTTAAGGGTATTTTACTTAGCAGCAATTCACTGTGCTCTTCACTAATACCTCTAGTCATATCAGTATCTATGAAGCCTGGAGCAATAGAATTGACAGTGATACTTCTTGAACCCAGCTCGATCGCTAAAGCTCTTGAAAAACCTTCGATACCGGCTTTTGAAGCAGCGTAATTAGATTGCCCTAAATTACCACTGGATCCAACCACCGAGCTGATACTAATAATCCTTCCCCATCGGGCTTTTGTCATTCCCCTTACTAAGGCTTTTGATAACCTGAAAATAGAATTTAAGTTGGTATTTATAACCTCCTCCCATTCTTCTACTTTCATTCTCATGAAGATATTATCCTTGGTTACTCCAGCGTTATTCACTAATATTTGCGGGGGACCAAATTCATCCTGTACTGAACGGCAGAAGTTCTCTATTGATTCTTGATCCGCAACGTTAAGGCAAAAACCCTTACCTTCAATGCCCGCCTCAACTAAATAAGCTGAAATATTTTCAGCTCCAGCTTCCGTAGTCGCAGTTCCTATGACTTTGCATTTTCGCTGCTGCCCAAGCTCTATAGCAATTGCTTTTCCTATGCCTCTACTAGCACCAGTAACAACTGCGATTTTATCCATAATACTCATAATTAAATCTCGTCTTATATCTAGCTTTGCAATGTCGTTTCCAAATTGGTGCTATCATTTAATACAAGCGCTTCCATCTCAGGCGCGATTCTTTTATTCAAACCGCATAAAACTTTACCTGGACCAATTTCAATAACTCTTTTGACGCCTCTTTGTTCGAAGCTATTTATAGTTTCGACCCACGGGACTGGGTTGTAAATTTGCTTAATAAGATTTGCTTTGATCAATTCAGTATCGTCAGATGTTAATGTGAGACTGTAATTTTGTAATACATGAATTTTCGACACATGCAAGGTTATATCTTTTAGAACCTCTGCAAAATTTTCAGCAGCTGGCTGCATTAAAGCAGAATGAAAAGGCGCGCTGACTGGCAAAGGTAATGCTCTTTTAGCGCCTTTCGCTTTACAAGACACAATCGCTCTATTAACAGCTTCAACATGGCCTGCAATTACAACCTGTCCTGGTGAATTAAAATTCACGGCACTTACAACTTCACCTTGAGCAGCATCTTCACACGCGGCGATGACATCGGCATCGGCTAAACCCACAATTGCTGCCATGGCTCCAATACCTACGGGCACAGCTGACTGCATAAACTCTCCACGTTTTTGCACCAGCATTACAGCGTCTTCAAAGGCAATTATGCCGCTACTTACTAAGGCTGAATATTCTCCTAAACTATGACCAGCCATCAAAGCCGGCTTATATCCACCTTGCTCAAGCCATAAGCGCCAAAGAGCAACTGATGCTGTTAGGATAGCTGGCTGAGTGATATGAGTTAGGGAAAGTTTATTATCTGGATCATTTTGGCATAGCGCCCATAAATCATAGCCCAGAATCTGAGAAGCTTCATTAAAAGTGGCTTGAATTGTTGGATGGACAACTGCCAACTCAGCCAGCATCCCCTCTTTTTGTGAACCTTGCCCTGGGAAAATAAAGGCTATTTCTTGCTGCATAGATTTATCCTGCCTAGGTTCTTTTGAGATTATTTCTTTGCCCATAACTAAAAGCAGCTATTTAAGCTGCTTTTAATGAGAAATCTAGGTTTTTGACAACAATAGAACTTAGTCGTCGCTAGCTTCAACTACTTGACGGCCCTTATAGAATCCATCTGGAGTCATATGGTGCCTTCTATGACGTTCTCCAGTATTTTCATCAGTCGATATAGTGGCTTTCGATAATGAATCGTGTGAACGACGCATATTACGTCTTGACCTTGTTACTTTACTTTTTTGGACCGCCATGCGGGCTACTCCTCTACTTTAAATTTTCTGAATCAATTACAGCGTATTCTACTAAATTACACCCATGCTTCGATACTCTTTTGGGCTTCTAGTCTGAGTTTCTTAACTTTTCTAGCGCTTGTTTGTTTCCTGTTATGTCTAATCTGTTTTGCCTTTGCCTGATAAAAGCTGCTCCTTTAAAAGCTCAAGCTCAGCAAAAGGTTTGCTTTCCAAGGTCTTTCGACCGCTTTCCTGAATACTGACAAGCTTCGGATTACAATCAGTCTTATCGTGATAAATCACTAGCGGTAAACTCAAGATTAGCTCATCTTCAACCAAAGCTAATAATTCCAGATTACCTTCATGGCTTAAAACCACCTCAAGCTCATTTTCAGCAAGCTCTCTATCACCACTTACTTTTAATTCATCCAGCACTTGGACACTAAACTCTGATGATAAAGAATGCTCTAAGCCTCTCAAACATCGCTGGCAAGGGAGAAACAAAGTGCTCTCTATTTTACCATCCAAAATATAATGACCTTGATCATCCTTAATAAAGGCCAGATTAACGTCTATTTTAGATTTACCAAATCCTTCAGCTTTACTTAAATACGGCTCAAGCCTCTTACACACTTCCAATGGCAATGAAGCCTTTAAGTGAGCTTCCTGCGAGAAAAATTTTCTAACATCAATTATCTCGGGAAATGACTGTAGCGACATAGGCGCGCATAATAGGGATTGAGCTGTTCTATGTCAAAGAAAAATAAGACTTTTTACACTTAAAGCGGCTGTTTATTGCTTGTATTTTATATCTGTATCAGAGCTTAAACTGCCCTAAGCGTCGTCAAAGCCATTATAAATTTTTCATCATATGGTGCTGTCACCTTAATAAGCTCTCCAGAAACAGGGTGCTTAAACTCCAGACTGTTAGCATGCAGGCATAAACGAGTTATGCCCATCTTTGAAAGTCGCTTTCTTTGTTCTGAATCGCTATATTTTTCATCAGCACAAAGCGGAAAGCCTGCAAACTGAGCATGTACACGTATCTGGTGAGTTCTCCCTGTCCTCGGTTGAGCCAAAACCAGGCTATGCTGTTTGTAGTGTTGCATGAGCTGAAAGCGTGTAAGCGCTTTTTGACCATCCTCTGCAACATAAACTTTACGCTCCCCGCCTGCTTCCGGAGATCTTTTTAAGCTAACATCAATCTCACCAAGAGACTGAGGCCAAAGCCCATGCACTAAAGCATGGTAATCCTTTTTAACTGCTCGAGCTTTAAAATCGCTTTGTAACAGTTTTAAGGCATGAGAATTCCTCGCTATCAACAAGCACCCTGAGGTCCCCTTATCTATACGATGAACCAATTCCAGATATTCGTCTTGATAAATATGACGCAAGACTTCAATTAGGCTAATTTTGACCCCAGTTCCTGCATGTACTGGAATACCTGAGGGCTTGTTAACAACTAGCAAACACTCATCCTGGTAGAGGATAGAATCTTTGATTAACTGAGATAACTCTACTGTAGGAATACGCTTTTCAGTACTTGAAACTCGAATTGGCGGTACCCTGACAAGGTCATTGAGGACTAATTTGTATTCAGGTTTTATACGCTTGCCATTAACTCTTACTTCACCTTTGCGAATGATGCGATAAATACGGGTTTTAGGGACCCCTTTCAAACGTGAAATCAAGAAATTATCAATTCTTTGCCCAACGCTGTTAACATCAACTTCGAGCTTTTGAACTCTTGAAGCTAATTTCTCATCCGCCATACTGACCTTAGCCTACCAGTTAAAAGAGCGCGGATTGTAGCAAAGTCACCTAAAAATCTCAGATAATAATTCAGCAAAGACACTAAGTTAAATCTTAGTAAAGCTTTATAAATTATTGAAGTAACTAGACTTTACTGTTATATTCCATTGCGTTCGAGTTTACTGAGTTGCTTTAAGCTCAGAAACAAGATTTTGTTATGGATTACTAACAGTTGATTATTAATTCATTAAAGATATCGTCCGGACCTATGCCGAGACGCCTAACATTAAACACAGAATTCATATTTAAGGTAATAAAACAAAGGAATTTGTAGCAAATAAAAGAATTAAGCAAAAGAACTAAACGAAAGAATTATACGAAAGAATTAAACGTTAATCTCAGTACTCGCTAACTAATATATAGTTTATCTAGCAAACAGCTCTAACAAAGCAATGGCCAAATAAAGGGCCAAGATAAGAGACTAGGAATTAACACACAATAAAACAGCCCTGCTAATGCAGGCTTATTAACTCGGTCAGGCCGGGTAACAGAATTAGTATATAGGAAGTGAGAAGCAGTAAACTTATTTACTGTAAGAACAAGTTTACAAATAGCACTTTATCGCCAAAGTAATATCAACTTGGCAAAAAAGTCCTAATAAACAGCTCAAGATTAATTAAAGTTTATGACTTGAGTGAACATAGCTAAAGGCTGGATAATTCAATCCTCCTAAAGCAAGAGCTTGTAAAAATATAATAAAAACAAATAGTTATTATATAAACCTCATCTATATTCTAATAAATATATCTATTGCTGATATATTATTCTAAGTTATCCGCTTCTGCCCTAACAGAGAAATAGCGGAACATTATGAAAAGAATGCTAATCAATGCAACTCAAAAAGAAGAGTTGCGAGTCGCCCTTGTAGACGGCCAACGTCTTTACGATCTAGATATTGAAAATCGTACTAGAATCCAGAAAAAAGCCAATATCTATAAAGCTAAAATCACTCGTATCGAACCAAGTCTCGAAGCGGCATTTGTGAATTTTGGAGCTGATCGACACGGCTTCCTCCCCCTAAAAGAAATTTCTAAAGAATATTTCAGTAAACAGCCTTCTGAAATAAGCGGACGTATCAATATCAAGGATGTTGTCAAGGAAGGAACTGACATCATCATTCAAGTAGATAAAGAAGAACGAGGTAATAAAGGTGCTGCTTTAACCAGCATGATTAGTCTTGCTGGTCGCTATCTCGTACTTATGCCAAATAACCCTAGAGCTGGAGGTATATCCAGACGCATTGAAGGCGATGAGCGTAATGATCTAAGAGAAGTCCTTAGTGATTTAAATCTACCTGACGGCATGGGCGTTATCGTTCGTACTGCTGGCGTCGGACGAGCTACTGAAGAATTACAATGGGATCTTGATTACTTATTAAATCTATGGGAATCAATCACCAAGGCTTCTACAGAAAAAGAAGCTCCTTTTTTAATCTATCAGGAAAGCAATGTCATTATCCGAGCGATTAGAGATTACTTGCGACAAGATATAGGCGAAGTCATCCTGGATACCCAAAGTAGCTACGACGAAGCAAAAAACTTTGTACAACAGGTAATGCCACAGTATGAAGATCGTATAAAACTTCATGATATATCAGTACCTTTATTTACTAATTTTCAAATCGAAAGTCAGATTGAAAGTGCCTTTCAACGCGAAGTTAAACTACCTTCTGGCGGCTCCGTTGTTATTGACCCTACAGAAGCTTTAATTTCGATTGATATTAACTCTTCTCGTGCTACACGCGGTGCTGATATCGAAGAAACAGCTTTTCTTACCAATCTGGAAGCTGCTGATGAAATCGCTCGGCAACTTCGACTACGCGATATGGGAGGCTTAGCTGTTATTGACTTCATCGACATGCTTTCTCAAAAAAATCAACGTGAAGTCGAGAATCGTATGCGTGCAGCCTTAGAAATGGATCGCGCTCGAGTGCAAGTAGGCCGAATTTCACGTTTTGGCCTACTAGAGATGTCACGCCAGCGTTTAAGGCCTTCCCTTGGCGAGACACAGGCTATCGTTTGTCCTCGATGTGATGGTCAAGGCAGCATCAGGGATATTGAGTCCCTAGCTTTATCTATCCTCCGCATCCTCCAAGAAGAAGCTAATAAACATAATTCAACTGAAGTTCGTGCAATTGTTCCTGTGAGCGTTGCTTCATATTTATTAAATGAAAAACGAGAAGTTATTTCGAATATGGAGAACCAAAGTACAACCAAACTGGTTATTGTGCCAAGTACCGCTTTGGAAACGCCTCATTACGAAATTCAAAGCGTCAATGAAGAGGAAATTCCTCGTAGCTACACCATAGAATCTGAAAACAAACCTGAGGTGGACGAATTTTTACCGCGACAGGCGCTTGAAGCCGATGAAGCAGCTGTTCAGGCTCCACATTTACGTCCAGGACCTGCGGCGCCTACTCCTAATACTGCGCCTAGCTCAAAAGAAGGCAAAGGTTTAACGGCTACTATTTCTTCAGCGCTTAAGAGCCTCTTCACAGGTGTTGAAGAAGAAGAGCTTCTTAAAGAAAAACCTAAGCAAGCATCAAGCCCTAACCCTAAAGGCAGTCAAGCTAATCAAAAACGTAGGAATTCAAAACCTGCTACGAATAAGCAACAAGGTGAAAATAAAAGTAAGACTAAAGACAGCGATCGACCAGCTCGCAAACGCAACCGAAACAACAATCCGTCTCAAGCTAAATCACAAGACTCACAGCCTAAAACTGACTCTCAAGAAAATAACTCTTCAGAGCGTAATAGCAAAACTAAACGCCGCCCTTCTGATAAACCAAAGCGCAACATGCAGGAAAGAAAGCGTGGAGATAGACCGGCTCAAAATGACTCGCCCGCAACGGCTAAGCAAGCTTCTGTTGAGACTGACAGCAAAGCACAAACAGTTATCGCACAGAGTATAGAAAAAGATATAACTGCTACTCAAGAAGTGAATCAAACAGTAACTGAAACCACTAATACTTCTAAGGCTAACGTTGAGCCAGCCAAGGCCGTTGCTGACATTAAAAACAATGATGCAGCTAATGTGAACATAGTCGCTGAAACTGACGCTAAACCTGAAACAACAGTTTCATCTGAAAAAATGGATACCTTAGTTGCTGATCCTGTAGTTACTATTGCTAAAGAAACAACCATTGCTGAGCCTAAACCAAAAGAAGTCAAAGAAGTCAAAGCTGATGTTAATGAAGCGCCAATTAAAAAAGTCAAAGCTTCACCTAACACAAAAAAAATAGATCCTGCTTCTAGTAATACAGTTAGCTCTGAAAAGCTAGACACCAGCCCAGCTGATAGTGCCAAAATTTTAGATAAGCCTGCTGTTAAAAAAGTAGAAACTAAAAAGACTGCCCCCTCAGCCTCAGCCTCAGCCTCAGCCTCAGCATCATCTTCAGATAAAGCTCTTGAAAATGCTAAGCCGCCAGCTCCAACAGCAAAAACAGCTCCTGTTGACTCGGCAAACAAGGGGCAGGCAACAAGTCCAGAAGCATCTTCCACTTCTGATCCAACGCCTGAGCCTCCCTCAGGCGCTGTAAAGCGTGCCCCAAATGATCCTAGAAACAGAGCAGCCATTGCTAATGAAAAGCCTGTTAAAGAGAGCCAAGCAGCGGGGTCATCAAAAACGTCTGCGGCTCTAGAAGCTAAACAATCTGCCAATCAGGAAGATCAAGCTTAAATGATCTATTGAGCATATAGTAGACCTCGCCTCACTCAGCCTATTGGAACTCTGTATATAATACAGAGCTTATCTGAAAAGCTGAGTTTGAGCATTTATCTGATTTCGAAAGAATCAAAGACACCTGAAAATTTCAAATTATTACATTTGTTTTGGTAATGCCTATAAAGAATTAAAATGACAAAATATGTAATAAACTATGCCTCATGCCCAACACCTCTACTGACATAATTGCATTAAGTAGCGCTATACAAGATGGTTGGATTATTCTGACTCCCAATCATCGTACTGCAGTTCAAGTTCACGAACTCTATGGAGCCTATTTAAATCTTCAATCTAATACCCAGGTCAGACCTAGCCCCAGTATTTCTCCAGTAGATATTTGGTTAAAAACACTTAGCCAGCAGTTGTTTCTTGAAGAAGTCAGTTTAGACACAAGAACCATATTAGACAGCTATCAGGAATTAACTTTGTGGAAGAAGATAATTCGCGAAAGTGAAATATCCTCCCCCTTACTTAGTCTTGAAAATGCAGCGCCTAATCTATTGGAAGCCTATCGACTAATTACTCAATGGCAAATTAGCCTTGCGAGCCTAAGTGCTTATCAAAGCAAAATTGAATCTACTGACTATATTGATGATTGTGCTGCTTTTTTACACTGGGCAAAACAGTATCAACAATATTGCCGGCGAGAAAAACTAATAAACTTTTCGGAATTAATACAAGAAATCTTGCCTCATCTTGAATCAGGTCTTGCAAATTTACCTCAGAAAATCATTTTACTGGGCTTCAACAATCCCCCGCCACTTTATCAAGAACTGTTTGAAATTCTAAGAAATGGAGTGTCACTGCAAACATTCCAGTGGCAAACCATGCAAGCTGCGGTATATAAACAAAGTTATGGTGATGGCATCAGTGAAATCAAAGCAGCTGCAAAATGGAGCGAGGCCATCTTAAAAACCAATCCTAGGGCTAAGATAAGCATCATTAGCAATGATATTCATCATCAATACTCAGTATTTCAAAGCACATTTCAAACCACTTTTGAGTCGCAAACGGAGCTTGATTCGCCTTACTTTATCGCTTCCATTAACAACTTTAGTAAAGACTATCCTCTTCTTTTAGAAATTCCAGAATTATTGAAATTTAACAATGAAGAAATACCATCTATTCAGCTTTGTCATCTATTACGCTCTCCCCTCTTGCATGCTCAGGAAGAAGAAAATTCCAGAGCGGCATTAGAAAACTATTTACGAAATAAATCGCAAACTTCGGTACGCAGCGCTGATTTACGCGGCTTACTTGCCGATGAAGAAAAAGACTGGCACTCCCCATTCCTAGCTCAGGCTCTAAGAAAATGTGAGATGCTTCGACGCCAACAAAATCACACTCAAAACATCAATGCCTGGGCTGAACTTTTCACTAAACAACTTGAGCTTTTAGTTTGGCCTCCAGACCAAGCAACCGATGAAGCGAAGGAAGAGCAATTAGAAACAAACAATTTCTTAATTCATTGCTGGCACCAAGTTTTAACAAACTTCAAACAGTTAAATTTTTTATATGGAACATTAACTTTAGCTCAAGCCCTCACCGTTTTAAAGCAACTAATTCTAAATTTCAAATACAACGAAAATAGACAGGAAGCTCCAATTCAAATTTCCAGCTCAAATGATGCCGCTGGATTGCAACATACTCACCTATGGTTTTTAGGCTTAACTGACCTTAATTGGCCCTTAAACAAATACAATAACCCTTTTATTCCTATAGCCTTACAGCGTAAATTAAATCTCCCTGAAAGCTCCCCCAAACTCATTCATGAAGCTGCTGTTGACACATTGTTGGAATTTGTCGCTAATACTTCGGAAGAAGTTGTTTTAAGCTATCCACGCGCCAATGCCAGTGGAGAACTCAATCCAACACCTATAATTTCATTAATTAAAGCTGAAACAAATGTTGAGCATAAGCCTCTAACTACCAATTCCTTACAACTACATCCTCTAAGCCTTAAAATTTCTGAAGGCACAACAAGCGGTGGATTTACTGAAATTCTTACAGAAGACGTCAGCATCTCTATATCAGCCCCCGAGAACATCAAAGGCGGCATTAGCTTAATAAACGATCAATCTGAATGTCCATTCAAGGCTTTTGCCGTTCACAGATTAAAAGCTCATGAGCTAACTGAATTCACTTATGGCATTCCCCAAAAAGATATTGGGACTATGCTTCACTTAGTTTTAGAACAGCTTTGGAATAAATTAAAAAACCAATCAGCTTTATCAACTCTGTCTGAAAGCGAAATCAGGCAAACTATTGAAATTTCATGTGAGTTTGGTATTGAGTATTTGCGTAAGCGACACAAACATCTCATGCAGCCAACTTATGCTGCACTAGAAAAGCAACGTTTAGTAAAACTTATGACGAAGTGGTTAGACCAGGAAAACCTTCGATCCACTTTTGATGTTGTAGCGCAGGAATTTAAAGTGCAATGGCAGCATGCTCACTTAAAACTTAATTTCAAAATTGATCGTGTTGACAAGATAGACAATGGTTTTGCCCTAATAGATTATAAAAGTGGATCTATGAAAACTGACTTGTCAGATGAAGAACGACCCTCCAATCCTCAATTATTACTCTATGCCAGTGCCCTAGCTCAAACGAATAAATTTAACCCCGTTAACGCTTTACTTTATGCTCAGGTAAATATTGATTCTCCGTCATATCATGGCGCCAGTCTAGATAACAATACATTCCCAAAAACTGCATATAGTGAGCATAAAAAAATTGTAGGTGACTATAGCTGGGTTGAACTAAAACAGCATTGGCAAAATGTTTTGTCAAATATTGCTCAAGAATTTCTTGATGGTTATGTTGCAATAGACCCCAAAGCGCCTACAAGTTGTCATTATTGCCATCTCAGCTCTTTTTGTCGCATACATGAACAAGACCAAGAATCTTTAAATACCTATGAATGATCACAGCCTCATAGATCAAAATGAAAGGCAACAGGCTCTAGATACAAGCCAATCATTTTGTGTGCAAGCCCCAGCTGGGTCAGGTAAAACAGAACTACTCATACAGCGCTTTCTAAAACTTCTTATAAAAAGCGAACAACCTGAAGATATTTTAGCTTTTACTTTTACACGAAAAGCCGCTTTCGAAATGCGGCAGCGCCTGCTGATAAGTCTGCGGCAAGAAAACACCGACAAATTGACAGCCTTGACTAAGGAACTCGTTAAACAAGTTCTAGCTCGAAATCTTAAATGTGAATGGCACTTATTAGAAAACCCTCAGCGTCTACAAATAAAAACTATTGATGCATTCAATGCCTCAATATGCGCCCAATTGCCTATAGTAAGTGGTTTAGGGGGGCAGGTAGAAATCATTGAGGATATGGAGCCCATTTATCAACAAGCCATAGAAACAAGCCTAGCGAAACTTAATACAGACTCAAAATTGAGCACAAGCATAGCTAAATTCTTAGCTCATCTGGATAACAACCTAGGCCAAGCAAAAAACCTGCTCATTTCTTTACTTTATAAACGTGATCAGTGGTTGAGCCATATATTGCGTTTACAATATGAAGACTTGCGTATAGAACTTAGCTTAAATTTACAGCAAGTGATAATTGAAACCCTAGAGGAAGCACATCTTGTTTTACAACCCTTCGATACCGAAATTACTTCATTAGTTGAGTTTGCAGCAAGAAACCTCGCAATACGTGAAGATAATTCCCTAGACAAACTTACTGCCAACAAAAAATTACCTGAGCCGAATTTACAAGAAACCGAAGCATGGAAAGCTTTAGCTAATTTCATTCTTAAGCAGGACCAGCAATACCGTAAAATCGTTAATATCACTAATGGTTTTCCTAAACCTGACGACGGTAAAAGCACTGAAGAAAAAGCACTTTATAAAAATAAAAAAATAGATTTCTTAGCACTAATTAGTAAATTAAAAGAGCTGCCGGAATGCCTTCCCAGCTTACAAAACCTTCTTATTTTACCTGCTTTAAATTACAGTGATGACGAATGGAATTTTTTGGAAGCCTTAACTCAGGTACTACTCGACTTAGTTTCAGAGTTAACCTTATTACTAAACCAAACCAATCAAGCAGATTATATTCACGTCAGCGCAAGCGCATTACAAGCATTAGCCTATGAAGATAGTTTGAGCGATCTTTCATTACGTTTAGATTATCGAATTAAACATATTTTAGTCGATGAGTTCCAAGATACCTCTCTTCAACAAATCGAATTGCTTAAACGTCTTACAAGTGGATGGCAATATAATGATGGCCGCACGCTATTTATTGTAGGTGACGGCATGCAGTCTTGTTACAGCTTTCGCAACGCTGATGTAGGTCTTTTCCTAAAAGCGCGTGATGAAGGCATAGGTAATGTAGAACTTAACAGCCTACAATTAAAAATGAATTTTAGAAGCAGTACTGCAATTGTTGACTGGGTAAATCAAATTTTTAGTCTATCTTTTCCTCAACAAGACAACATCAGTCGTGGTGCTGTCGCCTACAGCAGCAGTCAGGCTATTAAAGCCTTAGAAGACTCCGGAGTTTCAACGACACTATTAGTTGACGACGATTATGAGACTAAAACAGAGTTAGCACTAGCGCGGAATTCGGAGGCTCGATTACTTTTAGAACAGCTTAAAAGCCTTTTACTAAAACCTGATAATTCCATTGCCATTCTAGTAAGAAATCGCAGCCATTTAAACGCCATAATACCGCTACTTAGAGAAGAAAATATTCCTTGGAATGCATCTGAGATTGATCCTCTTAGTGCTTTTTCAGTGATTTCAGATTTATTAAGTTTGTTGCGTGCTTTAATAAATCTGTCAGATAAAACAGCTTTATTTTCACTTTTACGTGCACCATTTATCGGCATTACGCTAAATGACATCCACGAAATCGTTCTTTATTCCAATGAAAACAAACTAAGCCTTTGGCAAAGCCTAAACAACTTCCATCAACAACAAAAATTAAGCGGAGATGCTCAAAAAAGATTACATAAAGTCATTCCTATACTTACTCAGGCACGAAAACAACGGCAAACTTTAGCTATACGTAATTGGTTAGAGCAGTGCTGGATATTATTGGGCGGACCGGCCAGCCTCCAGAGCACTCACGAATTACATTATATAGAGAGATTTTTTCTTTTGCTGGAGGCTGAAACAGTCAATGGAGAAATAGATAACATCCATTCCTTTGAGAGAAAATGCGGGAAAACATATTTAGGCAGCACACATGATGCTGATGCCCCCTTACAAATCATGACTATTCATAAAGCAAAAGGCTTGGAATTTGATTATGTCTTAATACCCGGACTCGATCGCGAACCGCGCAGCAACGATAAAGACTTATTTCTATGGCATGAACACAATAGTGTCATTGCAGATGGTAAATTATTACTGGCACCTTTAAATGCCTTAGGTGAAAGTAACAACCCTACCTATCAATACTTAAAAAATGAAGCAGCGCTTCGCACTAAGCTAGAAAACACCCGTTTACTATATATAGCAATTACTAGAGCTAAACAACACGCTTTTTTATTCGCAAAGGTGCAACTAGATAAATCTAATAATTATAAATCACCTACTAAAAACTCACTATTTGCTACAATCTGGCCGGCTCTAGAAAAAAGTCCTTCTCTATTCAAAACTGTTAACTTAAGTCTAGAAACGAAAGTTGCGCCTATAGTAAAACAGAAAAAAATCGTCACTCACCGATTGAAATCAAACTGGGAAAACCCATTCAAACCTGTTTTTAATTCTCACACTAGTAAATTAAAAATTAGAGATAACCCTCATCAAAATCTTATTGAAAAAAAAGTTGGAGAGCTTATTCATGAATGTTTACGCTTAATCGTTGAAAAGAAAATAGATATCGTCAATGAAGAAACACAGAGCAGATACGAAAAATTTTGGCGCAGCAACTTAAAGCCTGTTTGTTTCGACACACAGAGCATGGAGTATGCAATTCAACTTATAAAGAACAATCTTGAATCCTGCCTAAAGCATGAGAAAGCAAATTGGCTTTTTGATAATTCACATGAAGCCAGCTCTTGTGAACTTTCTATAAGTGATTACCGACGGCAATGGCGTAAAGAACATATCATTGACAGAACATTCATTGACCAGGGAACACGGTGGATCATTGATTACAAATCATCCAGTTTAGTTGCGAGTCAAGACCAAACTGAATTCATAAAAAAGCAAGAAGAGCTCTATTTACCTCAACTCTCACGTTATGCTGAATTATTTCAAGCAATGGATAATCGCCCTATCAAAACTGCACTTTTCTTTACTTCATTACCGTATTGGCATGAAATAAAGCTTTAAAGCCTCTATAATGCGCGCCTTCAAAGCAGGCCGCTATAATGAAAAACCTAATTACTGAAAATATAAATATCTCTTCTTATGAGAAACGCATGACTCCAGATAAACTAAAGGCCCGCTTACCTTTGCAAAAAGGTACTTTACGAACCCTTGGCAATCACTGCCAAATTATTCGCAACATTCTCGATCATAAAAATCATGAGCCTAGCTTAGTTATCGAGTTCCACCGCTTTCTCCATATTGACCCGCAGACCAATATTTCACCCATGCACACTACAGGTAATCCATATATACATCGATTTGCCATGGCATCATCATGAATACTAACGACCTAAGGATTACTAGCACCTACCCCTTGATTTCTCCAGCGGAGTTGGCGGAAGAAGTGCCTCAGAATACCAACTCACAGGCTCTGATTAGTAAAGCCCGTAACGAAATTGCCGATATTCTGCACAAACGCGATTCACGTGTGTTGATCATCACTGGCCCCTGCTCCGTGCATGACCCGGCGGCTGTACTAGAATACGCAGAAAAACTGCATCCATTAGCACAGGAAGTTGCCGATAGAGCCTTGCTAGTCATGCGTGTGTATTTTGAGAAGCCACGCACTACCGTTGGCTGGAAGGGTTACATCAATGACCCTCGCCTGGACGGCTCATACCTTGTCAATGAAGGATTGCGTAATGCTAGGCGTCTACTTGCTGATATCACTGACATTGGTCTACCTTGTGCATCTGAATTTCTAGATACCACCCTTGGTCAATATTATGCGGAATATATCAGCTGGGGAGCCATTGGCGCACGAACGGTTGAGTCCCAAATTCATCGGCAACTGGCTTCAGGTTTGTCCATGCCAGTTGGCTTCAAGAACCGTACCGACGGCAATTTACAGGTGGCTGTAGATGCCATGGTTGCTGCTGCTGACTCCCACCTGTTTCCATCACTCACTGCTGAAGGCGCACCGGCACTTCTGCAGACCTCAGGCAACTGTGACACTCACTTGGTGCTGCGTGGGGGACGTGAACCTAACTATGACGATGACAGCATCAATGCCGCCACAAAGCTATTAGCCGAACAAAACCTTTATACCGGTATTGTTGTGGATTGCAGCCACGGTAACAGTCGTAAAGACCATGAACAGCAAAAAGTCGTGGCAGCTTCCATAGCAGCGCGGCGTGCGAGCGGTGATAAGCGTGTCGTTGGGGGGATGATAGAAAGCCATCTTGTTGCGGGGCGTCAGGCGCAAAGCGATCATATGACCTACGGTCAAAGCATAACAGATGCCTGCATTGATTTATCAGCCACTGGCGAGCTAGTACGTACACTAGCTGATGCTTAGCGCTAGAACTGTCTACCTCGCTCGACTGATTTTATGTCAATGTGACGATGCGGATGTTAATTCATGCGTGATGCGCAAATTAAATTAAAAAATGTTCTAGCTATACCTTAGCGTTAACTATATTTTCAATCGCCAAAGGTCCATCTATCGTTGTTGTTGGGAAGGCAATGTCTGCATCATGAGCATGCACAATATCAATTATCTTTAATAAAACATCTTGTTTTACTTCATGATAATGCACCCAATCGGTTGTCTTAGTAAAAGTATAAATAAAGAAATCTAATGAAGATGCTCCCATTGTGACAAAATTAACAATAAGAGTTGTGCTCGTATCAATTTCTTCATGCTTAGTCAGCATCTTTTTAACCGACTCAATTATCTCTCGCACTTTCCCTGAATCCCTATAGCGTAAGCCAATAGTTTCATAAATTCGTCGGTTAAGCATGCGCGAGGGGTTTTCTACTGAGATTGTTGTGAAAATTGAATTAGGAATATACAAAGGTCTTTTATCAAAGGTCCTGATCACTGTAACACGCCAGCCTATGTCTTCTACTGTGCCTTCAATTTCGCGATCAGGTGAACGAATCCAATCCCCAACTGAAAAAGGTCTGTCGAGATAAACAATTAAGCCTCCGAAAAAATTAGCTAATAAATCTTGTGCCGCAAAGCCAATCGCAATACCACCAATACCTCCAAAGGCAACGACCCCTGTAACACTGATCCCCAGAGTTTGTAAAATAACTAAGCCAGTTGTTATCAAGACTGATAAGCGCAGCAAACGCGCCATCACTCTGATAGTTATTTCATCAGCTTCGATTTCAGATTTTTTAGATTTAAGGAGAATATTTTCTTCAATGTTTTTAATTAGCTTAACCAAAAACATCATCAGCAAGAGGATAATTGCTATACGCCTAACTAAAGAGGTGTATTCAAATAAGCTATTCTCGGCAACAGCCTGAACAATCTCAGCAGCTATACTTAAACCAATAACCCAGACAAATAAAGCTAATGGTTTTCTAGCCGCCATGAGAACGGCATCATCCCAGACGTTTTCCGTAAGTTTTGATTTTTCATGGGCCTTTTTTAGAATCAACCTGATGAAAAAGTTTAAAACTACGGTTGCAAAGACAACCAAAAATACTTGAATAATCCAGCTGTTATTAGCAATGTCTAACCATGCAAACATTTAGTTAAAGGCCTGTAATTCATGAGAATTAAGTTTCATATCACTATGCTTCAGCGACAAGTTCGTCTGCATTAACCCAACGACCACTGCGATAAAACACTTTCCATTTTGTCGGCTTCCCATCTTTTTCACTCAACACGTATTGCTCTTTAGTTTTACGACTAAAACGTACAACAGCTTTATTACCATCAGGGTCTTTAGTTGGAGCCTTAAGTATAAAATCATACTTAGGGTCAATCTGATCTTTGTAAGGCAATAGTTCTTCAACTAGAGGCGCACGAGTTTCCCTGTTTTTTGGGAATTTACTTGCAGCCAGGAATATACCAGCCGCACCATCGCGTAATACATAATAGTCCTCAACTTTTTGGCATATTAAGTCTGGCATATGTACTGGATCCATTTTTGGAGGAGCAGCTTCTCCATTACGTAGCAGTTTTCTGGTATTTTTGCATTCCGTATTAGTGCATCCGAAATATTTACCAAAACGACCATTCTTTAATTGCATTTCGGAAGAGCACTTATCACATTCAAGCACTGGGCCGTCATAACCTTTTAGCTTAAATTTTCCATTTTCGACTTCATAACCTTGGCATTCAGGATTGTTCCCGCAGACATGTAATTTACGTTGCTCATCAATTAAATAAGAATCCATTGCTGTGTCACAAATCCCGCAGCGATGTTTGCTTATCAATAAACGTGATTCAGCTTCATCATCGGCGTCAACACTTATTGCTTCATCTCCCGATGTTAAATTCATTGTAGTTTTACAACGTTCTTTTGGTGGCAAGGCATAACCAGAACAGCCAAGGAAAACACCTGTACTTGCCGTACGTATTTGCATATTACGACCACACTCAGGGCAAGGAATATCAGTGTCAGTTGGTTTATTTGGACGCAAACCGCCTTCTTCAGATTTAGCCTGCGCTAATTGTCCTGTGAAGCTTGCATAAAAATCATCTAATACAGCGATCCAATCTTTTTTGCCATTAGCAACATCATCAAGTTGCGCTTCCATTTGTGCAGTAAAACCATAATCGAGCAAATCAGTAAAATTTTCTTGTAAGCGTTCTGTAACAATATCGCCGATTTTTTGAGCATAAAAACGTCTGTTTTCAAGGGTAGCGTAGCCCCTATCCTGAATTGTTGAAATGATGGAGGCATAGGTGGAAGGTCTGCCAATACCGCGTTTTTCTAATTCTTTTACTAAACTTGCTTCAGTAAATCGAGGCGCGGGTTTGGTAAAATGTTGTTTCGGCAACAACTCCTCTAGCGCTAATACTTGGCCTACATTTATATCCGGTAATTCAATATCGCCATCTTTAGTAGAAGCTGGAAATACTTTGGTGTAGCCGTCAAATTCCATAATACGGCCTTTGATTCGTAACTCATATTCCCCGGCAGCAACAGTTATTGTGCTACTTTTATAACGTGCAGGAGTCATCTGACATGCCACAAACTGTTGCCAGATTAAATTATAAAGACGTTGCGCATCACGCTCCATTTTAGAAAGTACAGAAGAGTTTTCAGTAACAGTAACTGAAGAAGGCCTTACTGCTTCATGCGCCTCTTGCGCTCCTTCTTTGCTTGAATATGAAATTGGATTTTCAGGTAAATATTTTTCACCGAAATTTTTATTAATGTATTCACGACTCATAGCAACCGCATCAGCACTCAAGTGAGTCGAGTCAGTACGCATATATGTAATATGCCCAGCTTCATACAAACGTTGGGCCATCATCATTGTTTTCTTAACACTGAAACCTAAACGAGTAGACGCAGCCTGTTGTAGAGTAGATGTGATAAATGGCGCTTTGGGCTTTGATGAAGTTGGTTTATCTTCACGTTTACTAACATTGAAAGTTTCTTTACCTAACTGAACTACAGCAACCTGGATTGCTTCTTCATTACCAGGTCTAAATTCATTTCCCTGAAACTTTAATACTTGAAAATTTAATCTATCAGTACTTTTCTTTTCTTGTGTCAGATCAGCAAACAACTCCCAGTACTCTTCAGGAATAAATGCTCTTATTTCATTTTCGCGTTCAACAATTAAACGCACTGCGACTGATTGCACACGCCCAGCTGATAAACCGCGAGCAACTTTTTCCCATAATAATGGTGATAACATGAAGCCCACAACACGATCAAGAAAACGTCGAGCTTGCTGAGCTTCAACATGTTTAATATCTAGCTCACCTGGCTTTGAAAAAGCAGCTTCTATTGCTTTCTTGGTTATTTCATTAAATACAACGCGTTGATAACGTTCAGGCTCTCCCCCTATGGCCTGTTGTAAATGCCAGGCAATAGCTTCACCTTCCCTATCCAAATCCGTTGCTAAATAAATTTTATCAGCTGTCTTTGCTAATTTTTTTAATTCACGTACAACAGATTCTTTACCTGGTAGGATTTGATATTGAGCCTCCCAGTTTTTTTCTGGATTAATCCCCATACGAGCAATTAGTTGCTCTTTAGCTTTACGAGCTTTATGAATTATTTTTTTCTCAGGGCTGAGCTTGCGTGTTTCTGCTGCTGCTTTTGCACGTGCTTTTGGATCAACAGGAGTGCCTGAGCCGCTGGTTGGTAAATCACGAATATGACCAACACTGGATTTGACAATAAAATTATCACCCAGATATTTATTAATAGTTTTCGCTTTAGCTGGTGACTCGACGATGACTAGAGATTTTTCCATTACAACTCGCTTTTCTTCCTACTCACATAACAACACGGTGGTGCTTGGGGCGACATAAATAAAGGTTCTCTATCTACTCTGTCAAGCATTACTTAATTAACTAACAGCCTGCAAGTCAAGGAAATGCGCTATATCCCATTGATATTCAACAATATTTATAATTTAAAAATTAATTATTATTTTTAGCAATAGCAGACCTGGCAAAAAAAGGCCGGCATTAAATCATTGTAGTTGGCAAATGGAAAGGATTTATTACTGGAGATACCCTTTAGCATTTAGTATGAAAGCTCAAGCTTATAGTTGAACTTCCTTTGTCCAATTAAAGCGGTCTTCGCGTTCTCCACACTGCAATTGACAAAGCATGTCGTATAATTTTTGCATTACAGGACCTACACTTTCTCCATTTTCATAGAAGTGATGCCAGTGCTCATCAAGCCAAATTTTACCTACTGGAGATAACACTGCAGCTGTACCGCATGCTGCAACTTCTATAAAACTATCTATTTCTGCGCGCAAATCAATTGCGCGCTCTTCAATTTCCATGCCTAATTCTTGTTCTGCAATAGTCATAATTGAACGTCGAGTCACACTTGGCAGAATTGCACCGGACTTTGGCGTAATTAGTTTATTGTTGGCTTGAGCAATAATGATATTAGCTGAACCCGCTTCTTCCAAATATCGATGTTCAGCTGCATCAAGGTACAAAGCTTCATTAGCTCCTAGCTCTTTAGCTTTGCGAGTTGCATATAGACCGACCGGATAATTAGCTCCGGCTTTTACATCACCTGTGCCATGAGGCGCGGCTCTATCGATATCCGAAACTGCCAAGGAAATTAATGCTAGACCACCACTTTTATAATAAGGGCCTACAGGAGAGACCATAACCCGAAATTCATAGCTCTTGGCTGGTTTCAATCCCATATTTTCACCAACACCAATTAATAAAGGCCTGATGTACAAAGAAGCGCCACTGCCATAAGGCGGGATCCAGGACTGATTTGCTCTTACTGCCTGCATAACGCCATGTAAAAATAGTTCTTCTGGAACTATCGGCATGGATAAACGTTCAGAGGTCACTGCCATTCGTTGTGCATTTAATTCAGGTCGAAATAAAAGAACCCTGCCGTCGGAAGTAGTCTGAGCTTTTAGCCCTTCAAAGCACTGTTGGGCATAGTGTAAGGCCGGCGCCCCTTCGTGAATCTGAATGATTTCGGAAGTAGTAAGCTCACCCTCAGACCACACGCCATTCTCATAGGTCGCAGTAAAACGATAATCAGTCTTAGTATATTCAAAACCAAGTTTTTGCCAATCGAGATCTTGTTTGGCCGTAGCTACCACAGGTTTAACCTTCTTCATTTAAAAAAAAGAGGCATTATAGCGACATGGCTTATTTTTCACACAAATATTTTAGAGAAATAGTGTTGAGATCAAAGCTAGAACTTCATCAAGATGTTTTTGGCCGCGATTAAAATATCTAACATTAATACCTAGCAACGAGTTTCAGTAGATTTATTTGCTACATCACCATAATATTGCGACCTTTCAAATTACAATACTTGAACTATAAGTGCATCTAGAAACAGCTACAATGATCGACATCGGTGCCAACCTTAGCCATGAGAGCTTCCGCGACGATTTTGATGCGGTTATTAATCGGGCAAAACAAGCTAAAATTGAAAAGCTTATCCTTACCGGCACAGATGTAGATAGCAACCAAAGAGCTATAGATTTATGTCAGCTCTATCCTGAATACTTATTTAGCACGGTGGGGTTACATCCACACGAAGCCAGTAGTTTTAACGCTGAAATTAAATCAATTTTACGCGAGCAAGCAAGCTATACTTGTGTAAAATCACTAGGTGAGACCGGTTTAGACTTTAATAGGAATTTCTCTAGCCCTAAAGACCAGGAGCACGCTTTTATTGAACAATTAGTATTAGCTTTAGAGTTACAGATGCCATTGTTCTTACACCAGCGAGATGCCCATGAACGTTTTTTACCTATATTGAAAGAATTCAGAGATCAACTCGGCAATCTTGTCGTACATTGCTTTACTGGTACTAAAGACGAACTTTTTGATTATCTTGACATGGATTTATATATTGGAATAACAGGTTGGGTATGTGATGAGCGTCGTGGTTATTCTTTACACCCTTTATTAAAAGAAATTCCTGAAAATCGTCTAATGCTGGAAACTGATGCTCCTTACTTAATGCCACGTAATATCAAACCAAAGCCTAAAACTAGGCGAAATGAACCAGCAAACTTGTCCTACATACTGACTAAAGTCTCCGAATTCTTAGAAAAAAACCCTGAAAGTGTTGCAAAACAGACATCTAACAACGCTAGGGATTTTTTTGCCTTATGAATTTTGTTATATTCCACGCGATATGAAAAAAAGGCGTTTTCTATAAGCTCTTGTTGCCGGCGGTGCTGTTTCTTTAGTATCCACTCGTTCTTTGCGATCCAGATTGGGCAGCAATAGAGTATTAGTCACACAAGATCCTGACTCGACAATAGTTCCAGTTGTTGAGCCTTCTGTGATCCAGAGCCCTTCAGGAATGATAATTGATCAGAGCCAACCAGAACCCTCAGCCATAATCTTAGAAGAAACTGTGCTTGAAGAAGGCTTTAAACACACCGAGAGAGATATCAATATAGATGATATAGAAGACACAGAGGTCGATGAATACCTGGCAAAAATTCGTAATTTTGATGCTGATTTTAATAATGATATTTATTTGCCTGCCGACAAAAGAGCCTTACTCATTAGCTCTATTAGTCGCCTTGAGCGCGTTCAAAGCTATGTAGGCCATGGCAATTTCAATTTAATTGGCTTTGATGAAATGCTTTTCTTTGCTCGCAATTATCCGGATATAGGGGCTTTTGAAAAAACCGAACTGGACTTCATTGAAGAGATTTTCTTTACTGATGCCAATCAATATGGCTTTTTTGGTGAAAAAGTTACTCCTGAATTAACGACCCGCATTCCAATCCCAGACGTAGTTAAAATCCAAGGCAGTGGCCACTATTTGCTTCGAGGCTCCTCTTATAATTTATATGAACAGATCAGGCAGGATGTAGGGCAACAGTTATTACTAACTTCTGGCATTAGAAATGTTGTCAAACAAATGCATTTGTTTTTGGCCAAGGCTCTGCAGTCTGATCTTAATCTATCTAAAGCATCTCGCTCATTAGCTCCTCCAGGGCATTCGTTCCATTGCACCGGCGATTTTGACGTGGGGAAAATTGGTTTGGGTGAATTAAATTTCACTGAAGATTTTTCACGTACTCAAGAATTTAGGCGAATGGTTAATCTTGGTTATATCGGTATTCGCTAGACTGACACCAACCTTTGTGGAGTCAGATATGAACCTTGGCATATAAAAATTTCTTGATATTGAATTGAGCGTAGGACGGAATATATAATTTCAAGAGTCTTTGAGGAAAATTGTTAACTCTTCCTCCGTAAACGGCCAAGCTAATTCGACACATGCATCGGTATCTCCTTCATCATCTTCAGCTTGAAATTTAAGCACTGGAATACGAATACCATATTTTTCCATTAACTCTGCAGATTCACTTATCTCGACTAAAGCAAGCGTCAAATCAGAAACATGTTGTTGCTTAACCAGAGCAGCTGCTTCATCACACAAATGACAACCAAGTGTCGTATAAAGATTTAGCACTCTCATCAGCCTTGTTTAACTCCTGCTTTCAACACCTCGCCGATTAAGTTAGGCCCGTGATAGATAAAGCCTGTATATAGTTGAAGTAAGCTGGCCCCAGCATCATATTTTTCTTGCGCACTAGCTTGGTTCATGACTCCTCCTACACCCACAATGGGAATAGTATTTTGTAAATTTTGTTTTAATATTTTCACTATATCCGTTGATTTACTTGCCAGTGGAGCTCCGCTCAATCCTCCAGACTCATTAGCTAACGATGAGTCTTGTAACTCCACTCTGCTTATTGTGGTATTTGTTGCAATTACTCCATCTATCTTGTGCATAAGCAGTGATAGAGCAATGTCCTGACATTCTTTTTCATTGAGGTCAGGTGCAATTTTTAACAATAATGGCACATATCTGTCATGCTGTTCGGATAAGACAGTCTGCTCAGATTTGAGTGTACTTAATAAGGAATTTAAGCCTTCTCCAAACTGTAAAGCCCTTAGGCCAGGAGTATTTGGAGAAGAAAGGTTGACCACAATGTAATCTGCATAGGCATAAAGCTCTCGCAAGCAAAACAAATAATCTTCATGCGCCTGCTTTAAAGGCGTTGAAAAATTTTTACCAATATTCACCCCGACAATTCCTTTAAAGCGCCTCTTTTTAAGGCGCCCTATCATGTGTTCTACTCCTTTATTATTAAACCCCATACGATTGATCAGGGCTTGATCTTTACTCAATCTAAATAAGCGCGGTTTAGTATTTCCCGGCTGCGCTAAAGGGGTGACTGTTCCCACTTCTATAAAACCAAAGCCTAGAGATCCTAACGCATCAATATAGTCTCCATTTTTATCCAAGCCAGCAGCTAGACCTACTGGGTTTTTAAAATGTAAGCCAAAGGCATCAACATTTCTACTCTTGGGGTGAATTGCCAACAGATTAGTTAACCCAAGCCAATAAAGAACTTTCAAGCCTTTAAGACCAAAATGGTGAGAAAACTCTGCAGGTAGAAGAAAAAGAAAGCGACGAATCAGTGTATACAAAATAGCCCTACTCCATAATTGATCCACAATATAGTGCTTGAATTAAAAAGTCACAAGCATGAATTACCTACCTAATTATCTTAATAGAATCAGGCGATTTGTGAATGTTTAGGGTATCATGTGCGATTTTATTTAAAGCACAAAAATTATACTTAAATATTAACTGTAGTAAGAGATCAAATTATGCCGCAAAAAGAAATAATTGGAGCTTTGAAAGACTGGCTCTCCCAACAAATTATTGGACAGGAGAAACTACTAGATCGATTATTAATAGCATTGCTAGCAGACGGCCATCTCCTTGTGGAAGGTGCACCAGGCTTAGCTAAAACCAAAGCAATTAAAAATTTATCAGAAGCAGTAGAAGGCGACTTCCACCGTATACAGTTCACCCCCGACCTCTTGCCTAGTGATATCACAGGTACCGAAATATACCGTCCTGAAGACGGCAGTTTCACATTTCAACAAGGTCCTATTTTCCATAACCTCGTGTTAGCAGATGAAATAAACCGTGCCCCAGCCAAGGTGCAGTCTGCTCTTCTAGAAGCTATGGCTGAGCATCAAGTAAGTGTTGGTAGAGAAACCTTCCATCTGCCTGAATTGTTTTTAGTTATGGCTACCCAAAACCCAATTGAACAGGAAGGTACCTACCCTCTTCCAGAGGCTCAACTCGATCGTTTCTTAATGCATGTGACAGTAGGCTACCCTGATACAGAGGCTGAACGGAAAATTCTTCACCTGGTTCGTGATGAAGCTAAACATAAAAACCCAACCCCGCCAACGGTGGTAGCACAAAAAGATTTATTTGCTGCTAGGCAGGAAGTTCTTAACTTACATATGGCTGAAGCTGTCGAGGAATATATCCTGCAATTAGTCATGGCAACACGCAACCCTGCTCCTTATAGTGAAGAATTGGCAAAATGGATTGATTATGGCGCCAGCCCCCGCGGCACTATCTCGTTAGATATTTGTTCTAGGGCTCATGCGTGGTTAAAAGGTAAAGATTTTGTCAGTCCTGAGGATGTTCATGAGATCTTCCATGACGTACTACGTCACCGCGTGCTTATTAGTTTTGAAGCAGAAGCTGCGGGTATAGATGCAGACAGGGTTTTAGATGAAGTGCTAACCCTGGTGCCTTCAGCTTAAGAATTTGATAAGACCAAGGCTCTTATGTCACGCAAGCGCGAATTAAACCTCCAGCAAGATCAGTTTCGCTGTCGCGGAGCGTCACTGGACTTGCAGCAATTACTTGATCAACGCCATGTTGCTCGAGCGTTAGAGCTTTATTATCAATCGCGCTCACGGCTTGGCATGTCTGGCTCTCATATTTCAAAAGCAAAAGGGCGTGGTGTTGATTTCGAAGAACATCGAGCCTACCAAGCAGGCGATGATATTCGTAGCATCGACTGGCGTGTCACTGCACGAACTGGCAGACCATTTACAAAGATTTTTCGCGAAGAGCGAGAAAGACCTGTCATTATTGGCGTGGATCAAAGCCATCAAATGTTTTTTGGCAGTCAGATAAGTTTCAAATCAGTAGTCGCTGCTGAAATAGCAGCAATTTTATGTTGGATGACCGTTGATAACGGCGATAGAGTCGGTGGAGTCCTCTATTCTAGTTCTAACAGTGAAATGGTAAAACCAAGACGCGGTAAACGCTCAGCCTTACGTTTTTTAAGCCTTCTTGCAGAATACAATCAAAATTTAATTTTTCAACACAAGCCCCCAGAAAATCTGCCCACAAAATCCGGTTTACGGAATGCTTTGGAACATATATACAGAATCACCCGCCCAGGCTCGACTATTTACTTGATCAGCGACTTTAGTGACATGGATAAGGTTTGCCTGCAGTACATGCAGCAGTTATCTCTACATAACAATCTAACTTGTATCTTCATCTACGATATTCTTGAAACCCAACTTCCTCAACCAGGGGTCTATAATATTACCAATGGTGACGAAATGGATACAATTGATACTCATTCTAATGTAGTAAGAGAATCCTACCACCAAGCTTTTGAAGACAAATTGCAAAGCCTGCGCGCTGAACTAAATTTGCTAAAAGTACCTCTAATAAGCTTAAGAACAGACCAAATAGTACTGGAACAATTAGAAACATGGAATCAGAAGACCCCTTAAGTCAATTAGCAGACATTCATCTGCCTGACCCCGTTAGTTTCTGGCCCTTAGCTCCAGGCTGGTGGCTTATTATTGCCTTGATTTTAATAGGGTTTTGCTGGCTGGGCTTCCTCTCAATACGAAAGCTTATATTGAGCCGGCGCATACAAACAGCACAAAGAGAGTTAGAAAAGGCGATACAGGCTTACCGCGATCAGATAAAGAATAACGATAGTGATCAAAATCAAGCTGGCTTGGACTATTTATACGCAGTTAATACAGTGCTTAACCGAGTAGCGCTATATACCAACCCTAAACATTCTCGTGAAATTGCCAAACTTACTGGCAAACCTTGGTTGGCCTACCTAGATCAAATTTATAAAGGCACTGAATTTCAAGATGGTCCAGGCAAGGTTCTTGCTGAAGGCCAATACAGACCAGTTTTCAGGGGAGAAATTGAAAGTCTATATGCTCTAGCACAAAGCTGGATTGATGCATGCTATAAAGACAAGGTTAATTCAGCAGCAAAAAACAAGCTTACCAATATTAAGGTGGCGGCATGATTGAATTTCAATGGCCATGGGTTTTCATCCTATTACCTCTTCCCTATTTGATAAATCGCCTATTACCACGCGCTGAAATTATCGAAGCGCCTTTATTTGTGCCTTTTTTTACATCTTTAAAATCAGTAGTTAGTTCTAGTCCTAGATTAGGCAGTCGGAGTTGGATTCTATCGCTAGTCGCTTTGCTGTGCTGGCTCTTGCTGGTCATTGCCGCTACTAGACCGCAATGGGTCGGCGAACCAGTGCAGCTCCCAACAACAGGCCGAGATCTGATGTTATCTGTTGATATATCTGGCAGTATGGAAGCTCAGGATATTTTGCTTGAAGGGAGAAATGCTACACGTTTAGAAGTCGTTAAATCCGTTGTGGGAGATTTCGTAGAAAGACGTAGCGGTGATCGCTTAGGATTGATTCTCTTTGCAGCACGGGCTTATACGCAAGCTCCTTTGACATTTGATAGAGAAACCGTAGGAATACTTTTAGAAGAGGCTCAAATCGGCATTATTGAAGAAAATGCAACGGCCATTGGCGATGCTATAGGCTTAGGTGTGCGACATTTAAGAGAGCGACCGGAAGCCAGTCGTATTTTAATTCTACTAACTGATGGGGTTAATAATGCTGGCCAGGTATCCCCTATGCAAGCAGGTCAACTGGCTTTTCGAGAAGGTATTAGAATTTACACAATTGGTATTGGCGCTGAAAGCGCTGCAAGATCGTCAATATTTAGTTCTAGAGCTGTCAACCCTTCTGCTGATCTCGATGAAGAAACCCTAACCGCAATTGCTGAAAATACAGGCGGACAATACTTTAGAGCACGCAATATAGAAGAACTGGAACAAATTTATGCAGTGCTTGATGAGTTAGAGCCTGTTGAACAGGAAGATGAAACCTTTCGACCCACTATTGCTCTATTTTATTGGCCCCTAGGTTTTTGTTTATTGCTGAGCTTTCTTATTGCCTTAAGCAGATTACCTGTCTTAAGCCTCTGGAAAAAAGAGCTAGCCGACCCAATATCAATGTCAGAACGTAAAAGTTAGATGGACGTTATGCCAACATTTATCGCGAATTTTCATTTTCTGCGCCCACTTTTTTTGCTGGGCCTAATTCCTGCTGTCATTTTAGTAGTAACCCTGGGCTTTATGCACAGTCGTAATTCTAGTTGGTACAAAGCGGTCGATGCTACTTTATTACCTTTCTTGCTAGAGCAAAATACCCGTTCTAGGCAATACTTACCATTGTATGGACTACTGAGCATTTGGGTACTTTCAATCATTGCCTTGGCAGGACCAGCATGGCAGCAGATTCCCTCTCCCGTGCAGGAGCGTGAAGACGCTATGGTTATTGTGCAGGATCTATCTTTATCAATGTATTCCACCGATTTAAACCCAAGCAGGCTCACTCGCGCCCAACGTAAACTGATTGATATTTTGAACAGCCGCAAACAAGAAGGCCAGACAGCTCTAGTTGTTTATGCAGGCAGCGCGCATACCGTTACACCACTTACTGATGATATAGCGACTATTAGCAATATGATTTCAGCTCTAGACCCAAATATCATGCCTTTATTGGGCAGTAAGCCTGAAGAAGGCGTCAGACTTGCAGTAGAGCTATTAGAAAATGCGCAACTAGATCAAGCAAAAATCATGCTGGTGACTGATGGCATCAATCGAGCTGACTTGGCGGGGATTAGAGATATCTTGAATGAGACTTTCCATAGCCTAGTTATATTAGGAGTAGGTACCGAAGAAGGAGCCCCTATTCCTACAAATGATGGCTTTTTACGTGATCAAAATAATGCCATCGTAATTCCTCGACTGAATCGCAGTTTATTGGAGGAATTGGCGGAATCTGTTAATGGACGCTATACAGACGC
>Ga0055584_100000402_pt1 | contig 40968 bp, 35 predicted proteins | sample OSDHelmetaG_FD_58716 | JGI IMG/M metagenome (GOLD analysis project Ga0055584, IMG submission 58716) | Pelagic marine sediment microbial communities from the LTER site Helgoland, North Sea, for post-phytoplankton bloom and carbon turnover... | ecosystem: Environmental > Aquatic > Marine >...
GGTAGTTGACTGATTTTAGTTCCTTGGTTTAAAGACTCAACATCAAATTCGGAAATTTTCCCTACGATTTTAATGTGCCTAAGTAATGGAAGTTCTCCACTGACCTCATATGAGTAATCGAATGTGCCATTAATATTAACTGGAACTATAACTTGAACTTGCTTTGAGCTAGGTGCCCTTTGAAAACCTCTTAAGTTGACTGCTTCCATTTCCCCGCTCATAATATTTTCACCAGTGCTCGGATCTATAATTCCTCCTCCTTCGGCCTGAGCTCTTACTTTAACCCTTACATTAGATGCAGTATAGTCTGATTCATCCGCAACATCAATATCCAATATAACCGCAGAGGCTCCAGCTAATGGAGATATAAAACCTAAGTTATTTCTTCCAACTCCGTAATCAACATTAGTATAGGGATAAGTAACAAAAGAATTAATATTACTATTTGCAATTAAATTGTCTCTTGAGTCATATTCAAAGACGGTTCCCCATGACACTATCTGCTGATCTGTTAAATATTCTATTTGCATTTTTTTGAATCAATTTCTTTTTGAAGCAAGCTGTAAACCTTCTCCAGTTCGCCTTCTTTCATCATTTCTGAAGGGCACCTACCGTCACTTGTGATTGGGGTTTTTAGCCATTGGGTAGAAACATATGATGTAAAACTTTTGGATAATAGTTCCATTATAGATAATTTTGAAATTTTTGACATTTGCTATTATTATTAATATAAATATATAGTTACACTCATAAAACAAAGTGTAATATATTATATATTAAATTTTAAAAAATTTATGTCTAGGAAAAAAGCTAATATTTCAGATCAAGATCTGGAAAACCAACTGAAACCGAAATTCGTAGTAAGAGGAAAGAGGCTTACGGACAAGCAGAAAAGATTCCTTGATCTTTGTACCCGTGAGGGGGTACAAGTAGTCTTCGTTGCAGGCCCAGCTGGTTCAACTAAAACGTATATGGCTGTCATGTCGGCATTGAGGTTGCTACAAAAAGATGAGAATCTTGATTTACTTTATGTCAGGACAGCTATAGAGAGTGCGGATAAAGGGCTTGGGGCACTCCCAGGTTCGCTTGAAGAGAAATTCAACCCATACATGGCTCCACTAGAGGATAAGTTGATAGAGCTACTACCCACAACGAATAGCTTAAAGGATGACCTGATTAAATCTGGCAGGGTCCAAGCGATGCCAATAAACTTCCTGAGAGGAGCGAGCTGGAATAATAAAATCGTAATTGCTGACGAGTGTCAGAACTTTTCATTCAAAGAGTTGGTTACCCTTATAACAAGAATAGGGGAGAACTCTAAGTTGTTTATATGCGGAGACCCAATGCAAAGTGATATTAATGGTAGAAGTGGGTTTAAGCCAATGTTTGATTTATTTAATGATGAAGAAAGTCGAGACAACGAAATACATACTTTTGTTTTCACCGAGAAGGATATCCTTAGGAGTGGAATTTTAAGATTTATAGTAAAGAAGCTCAAAACAATTTGATTTTAGTGTACCTATGAGTATGGAGTGGACTGAAATAATAGTAGCATTCATCGGTGCTACAGCTACAATAACATGCACGTTGCTAGGTAAACTAGTTATAGACAAAAGGAAGGCTGCTAAAAAAGATCCCATCATGCAGGATGTGGAAAATAATGATAATATAGAAATATGTCTTTCTTACATACTGGATCAAGTAGGAGCCGACAGGGCTTATATTATGCAGTTTCATAATGGAGGTTATTATGTGTCTGGGAAAAGCCAGCAGAAATTTAGTTGTTCTCACGAGATAAGTAGTCCAGGTATCAGTAGGGAATGTCACGATTCTCAAAATCATCTTATATCTAATTATCACAATTACATTGGCGATATAATGAAAAACCATGAATACTGCTATGAAGACACCGAGGACATTGAAGACCAGGCTTTTAAGAATGTCATCATGACAAAAGGAGTGCTTTCTATATACAATATACCTTTAAAAACACTAGAGGGTAAAATTATAGGCATACTGGGTCTCGATTTTGTAAAAAGTAAAGCTAGCCCAATATATAAATTTGCAAAAGATCCTAAATCATGCAAATCCCACAATGATATAAACCAATTCATGAGAAGGCAGGCAAGAATTTTATCTGCATATTTAATTTGAATTGATTTTTTTATAATATTTTATTATTATAAGCCATGAGGTCAATATTTTGTACAAATTGTGGAACGAAGATGGAGTACTCTTCAGAGAAGCCTAAGTTTTGTAGTTCATGTGGTGAGTCTATGTCGGCGAGCTCTGTGGGTTCAATCTCCAGTTCAAAAACGAGAAGCCCCAGCAGGAAGAAGCCAGCTGCTATAAGTGAAGTAGGAGAAGATTCTACTGATGCTACTGAAGTTCCGCATTTAACAAATTTTGAATATGATATAGATGTACCTCAGAACAATATATTTAATCTAGGCAATATATTGCATGAGCGGCGAGAAGAAAAATAGCAGCATATATGAAGACTTCTCTGATGTAATTGATTCCGAACTAGCAAAGCGAAGAAACAATTGGTTTCTGAACTCTGTTTCGTGGATTGATTTTGATGATGTAAGCCAAATAATTAGGGCTCATATACATAGAAAGTGGAGTCAGTGGGATCAGTCTCGACCCATAAAACCTTGGTTGAACAAAATCATATCCAATCAATTTAAAAACATTCTAAGAAACAACTATAGCAATTATGCTCGGCCATGCCTGAATTGCCCCTTTGCTATGGAAACCTCAGAAAATCAATGTATGTTTACTCGCAGCGGCTCGCAAGACAGCAGCTGCCCTTTGTACAGGAAATGGGAAAAGACTAAAAAACAAGCCTACAATGTAAAAATTACCTTATCCATAGATAATCATTTACATGAAGTTGAGAAAACTTATACTGAATCAGATCAAGATATAGAGCAATCCATAAAAAAATTAGTTTCTGAGCTTAAGAAAGTTTTAAACAAGAGGCAGTGGCAAGCTTTCGATTTACTTTTTGTAAAAAATCTATCCGACGAAGAAGCTGCTAAGGAAATGGGGTTCAAGAGTAGTGAGTCAGGGAGAAAAGCTGGTTATAAGCAGATAAAAAACCTAAAAAACATCCTAAAAGATAAGGCTGAGAAAATTCTCAACGACAAAGGGATAGTATTTTTAAACGGAGATAACGATGAAACTAACAGATCAGCAGAAGAATAAATTACTCGAAAATTTCAACAGCACACCAAATCTAACTCAACTAACAAGATTGGTCTTTGAGGACGAAGCTTTAGACGGAAGAACAAAAGAGGGTAGAGCTGTTAGGGATTTTCTTGCCAGCAGGAGCTTGGACTATGAAACTACTGCATGGGAGAAGGTTAAGGATGTTGACCTATCAGAAAGAGAAATTGATTTCATAAAGGTGCAGGCAGAAAACGGACTAAGCGCTTTCCAGATATCTGAAATATTATATCCAGATATAAATGTAAAGAGATTGTCAAAGCATCACTTGGCCGTATTAGAGTTCTTGAAAGAATATGAGCCTAATTTCGTGCATGAAAGTGAGTCTGCAATAAACCAGGAATATAAACCACCTAAGACTGTCACGGTGTCTATAGAAAAAATAAATAGATATTGCCATCTAGGACATAAAGAAGGTACAATGAATCATGACGACTTAGAATGTGCGAAGCAGTTAGTGAAGAATTTGTCTGCCCCTAGGTTAATACAAGTTATAAATAATTATAGCAGTAAGAAGGATAGAGAATTATTCGAGGCTGAATTTGTAAGAGCTATATGGGACAAGCCAGATCTTACCAGCGACGAAGTAAACCTATATATCAATGTATGTGTTGATTATATTAATTTAAAAAATATTTCATCACATATAGAGAAATTAAATATAATGTTTAATGAAGTTGAGGATCAACAGGATATGACTGTCAGGCTGGCAGAAGTACTTAAATCCAAAACAGATGAATACGATAAATGTGAGAAAAGAATGGAGTCTTTAATTAAAAAACTCAACGGTGATAGGGCTGAGAGACTCAAGAATAGATTCAAGGAAAATGCAAGTATACTGACACTAGTTAGAAACTTTCAAATAGAAGAACAAAGAAACCATATGGTAGAAATAGCAGAAATGCAGAAAAAATTAGTTGAAGAAGAGGTCGACAGATTAGATAATATGGAAAGCTGGAAGGCCAGAGTTTTAGGAATATCAAAAAAGGATGCAATATGAAGAAAATTGAATTATTAATCGGCGATCATGAATATGAATTGATTGAGAAGATCTTTGAAAAAGAACCCGACTTCAGTCCAGTCACTGAGACTGATCAAGTTATTATTAAAGCCCTTAGCGCTATCATTAGCCCTAGGAACTTGGCAGAAGAGAATGTCGGTGGCAAAGAAGTCACCACTACATCTTACCAGAAAGTCCAAGAACCCGAAGACAAGACTATTGATGGAAGCACCCATATCGAGAGTTTATGACATTAGGTCTATATGTCTACGAGCTAGACAACATAAGAGTTATAGATGGAGATACAGTAGAGGCAGATATAGATCTAGGTTTCCACATAACAGTAAGAAAGACAATAAGACTATATGGAATAAATACTCCAGAGGTTAGATTACAAAGTAAAATTAAAAATCTAGAAGATCGTAAAAATGAGAAAAGTTTGGGGCTATCTGCTAAGGCTCGCGTTAGCGAGATCTGCAGTACAAGCAATATATATCTCGAAAGCGTTACAATAGGCAAGTACGGGCGGGTGGTAGGTAATCTATATTACATTGAAGACGATATGGGTATTGAAGAAGATTTTGTTTCTATTAATGATTTGCTTGTTAGTGAAGGGTATGCTCAAGTTTATAATAAATAATTATTTGTTTTATTTTTATGAGCGTAGAATGCAAAGTATGTGGACAGTCGTTCAAGAACGACAAGGGCCTTCATATGCATATATCTAAAATTCATAAAATTACATTAGCTGAATATTATGTTAATTTTTATCAGCGTAAAGATTTGCATAATGGTGCCCTTTTGCCATTTACCAATAAACAAGATTATTTTATAATTAATTTTTTAAATAATGATAATTTAATTTCATGGTCAAGCTACGCTGACCCAGTCGAAGTAAAGAAATATTTACTCGAACGATTGTCTTACAGGATTGAGAGTAAAAAATTGCAATATGCTCCATGTCACACTGAGATTGCTCTGAACGAACTTCCGAGCATTGATTTATATAAAAAGTTCTTTGGGTCCTATTCTAAGGCTTGTGAGGAACTAAAAATAATGCCATTATTTGGCAGAAATATAATGAAAGATTTTTTTAAGAAAGATGATTTTTTTAAGAGTTTGAAAATACTAATCGACACCAGGGAGCAGCAACCCTTAGAGTTTAATAAGTCAATGACCATGAAGCTTGACTTTGGGGATTATACCCTAGGGGCTCCCCATTATGATTATACATACGTAGATAGAAAAAGCGAGACAGACTTTAAGGGCACATTCTCTTCGGGCTTAGATAGATTCAAAAGAGAACTAGACAGGGCTAAAAACTTCTCATCCTATGTCTTTGTTGTAGTTGAGTCAACAATAGAAAACATTATCAAAAACAACTTGAATAGTCCCTACAAATCAAACTTATCATACGTTTGGCATAATGTCAGGGAGATTTGCCACGAATACAGGGGGGTGTGTCAATTCGTATTTACGGGAGGAAGAAGACAGTCGGAAGAAATTATACCTAAAATCTTATTCCATGGAAAAAAGCTTTGGGATATTGATTTACAATACTTTATAGATAAAAAATGACTTGGGAAACAGGAAGCCAAAACTACCACAACGAGTTTGATAATGTCAATGATGAATTAAAAAAAATCAAAGGATACTTGGATGAGGACGAGGCCAAGTATCATTTGTATAAATTTCTCAGAGCTAATGTGACTTTTGCTACTGATTTGATTTCTGGAGTACAGTTATTCCCTTTTCAGCATTTAGCTATCAAGGCGATGCTGGAAGCTGATTACTTCCTAGGTATATGGAGTCGTGGTATGTCTAAATCTTTCAGTACAGCTATATATGCATATCTTGATGCTATGTTCAATCAAGGGATTCAGATAGGCATTATGGCCGCAACATTTAGGCAGTCAAAAATGATATTTGAAAAAATAGAGGATATAGCTAAAAAACCTGAAGCCGAGTTCCTGTCTCAATGTATCACTAAAAAATCCAAAAAGAATGACCAGTGGACTCTTGAAATAGGGGACTCTAAAATAATTGCTTTACCATTAGGTGATGGGTCAAAACTTCGTGGGTTTAGGTTTCACAGAATAATTATAGATGAGTTCTTGCTGATGCCTGAGCACATTTACAACGAAGTTATACTTCCATTTCTTAGTGTGGTGCAGAACCCTACTGAAAGGGAAAACTATACAAAAATAGAAGATAAACTTATTGCGAAGGGAGAGATGAGAGAAGAGGATAGGAAAAGATGGCCAAACAATAAATTAATAGCCTTATCTTCTGCGAGCTATAAGTTTGAATATTTGTATAAGGTTTACGAAACTTTTGAAGATCTAATACTTAATGGTAGGGATGAAATGAATAAAGACCTATCAAATAGGTGCATTATGCATTTTAGTTATGATGTAGCACCTAAAGCCCTGTACGATCAAAATTTGATTAATCAGTCTAAGCAAACAATGAGTCAATCTCAGTTTGACAGAGAGTTTGGAGCCATCTTTACAGATGATAGTTCTGGTTTCTTTAAGACATCTACCATGAAAACCTGTACGGTTAAAGATGGAGAGGACCCGTCTACTGAGATAGCTGGAGACAGGGATTCAAAATACCTATTGGCATTTGACCCTAGTTGGGCAGAAAGTGAAAGCTCTGACGACTTTGCAATGCATGTCTTAAAATTAAATGATAATACGAAAACAGGAACCCTGGTGCATAGTTATGCTGTACCTGGATTGAAAATGAAAGAGCATATAAATTACTTTCATTATATACTTGAAAACTTTAATATAGTTGCTATAGTGGGCGACTACGGAGGAGGTGTCCAGTTTATTCAAGCCTTGAATGCCAGTGAGCTGTCCAGCAAGAAAAAGATAGAGATAAAAGAAATCACAACAAACTTAGACGACTCAGAGAACTATCAAGAATCCCTTAGGGAAGCAAAGACCCAATACGATTTAAAAGACAACAGGATTTGCATATTGAGGAAGCCTACCGCTGACTGGATAAGGAAAGCAAACGAATTGTTACAAGCAAATTTTGATCATAAGAAAATATGGTTTGCCTCAAGACCTCTAGACAAAGCTTACAATCTTCAGATAAAAAAGAAAATAGATATAAGTGATTTGAAGTTTATGCCAAATCAAGATGATGCAAAAAAATCCTCTGTAGATTTGAATATAATTGATTTCTTAGAACACCAGTATGATATGATTAATTACACAAAGAATCAGTGTGCATTAATACAAGTAACATCTACCCCTCAAGGCACCCAGACTTTTGGATTGCCGCTAAACCTAAGAAGGCAGAATGGTCCAGGAAAAGCGAGGAAGGATTCTTATTCTGCACTTATATTGGGGAACTGGATGGTAAAGACTTATTACGACATGATGAATGTAGAGGAGAACTCTGTAACAGCTACCTTTATTCCAGTTTTCATAAGTTAAAAGTAACTTTTAATTTAACTTTCGACTTTTCTGTGTATAATATATTATGCCTAGAAAATATACTAAGAGATCTGATTACTGGAATAAGTTTAATGCCCACGAGAAAACTTTAGATGATTTAGCTAAGTCAAGTGCATCTACTGGACCAGCTTTTGCTGGGGAGAACTTCTATGTAGCAGAAGGTTCTTATATTAGAAATGTAAGGCAACCTCAAGACAATGAGACAAGCAGGGAGAGATGCTCAACCAATGCAAGGAAGCCTGCATGCGATAAGTATTCCCATATTAAGGCATTAAGCCTACCTTACTCTTACAAGGAAAACCACATATCCCCCAGAGATTCTATATTAATGTGCCAGAAAGCTTATGCGAATGTGCCGATTTTCAGAAATGCTATAGATGTAATGGCTGAGTTTTCTAATTCAGATATATACTTAGAGGGTGGGTCCGAGAAGGCTCAAAATTTTATATACAAATGGCTCGACAAGATTCAATGTTGGAAAATGAAAGATCAGTACTTTAGGGAGTATTATAGGTCTGGAAATGTATTTATATATAAACTTGAGGGTTCTTTCGGTAGAGAAGATATATTAAAATTGAATAAAGTATATGCTGACTCAAATTTTGCTAACTCTTCTATCCCCATGAGATATGTGTTCCTTAACCCATATGATTTTGTTGCTGATAGAGCTATAACATTTGACTCTAAAAATGGAGTATACCAGAAGTTGTTAAGCGAGTATGATATAGAAAGATTAAAAAATCCAAAGACTGAATACGATCAACAGGTTTACGATTCTCTACCTCCTGAAGCAAAAGAAAAAATAGCGAAAAAATCTTTCAATAGAGATGGTGTTAAAATCGAATTAGATCCAGAAAAGTTAATATATTCTTTTTATAAAAAACAAGACTACGAGCCCTTTGCTACTCCTTTCGGCTTTGCTGTACTGGATGATATCAATTGGAAAATGGAGTTAAAGAAAGTTGACCAAGCGATTAGTAGGACAGTTGAGAATGTCATACTCTTAATAACTATGGGTAATACGCCTGACAAAGGAGGAGTGAACCCTCATAACCTACAGGCTATGCAGCAATTATTTATGAATGAAAGTGTTGGGCGAGCTCTAATAGCAGACTACACTACGAAAGCTGATTTTATTATACCAGATTTAAATAAGGTACTAGGCCCCGAAAAATATGAAATAGTTAACGAAGATATCAAAGAGGGTCTTCAGAACATAATAGTAGGCAAAGAGAATTATTCTAGCACCCAGATTAAAGCTCAAATTTTTCTAGAAAGATTAAAAGAAGCAAGGAATGCATTTATAAGCGATTTCTTGCAACCACAAATTAAAGAGATATGTAAATCTGTAGGTCTTAAAAACTTCCCTAAGGCTAAGTTCGTTGAAATAGATATTAAGGACGAAGTGCAGTTGCAAAGAGTAGCATCCAGGCTAATAGAGATGGGTATCATTACTCCAGAGCAAGGAATGACAGCTATTAAAAAAGGCATTTACCCAAATCCAGAAGATCTTGGCGCTGCCCAAGAGAAGCTAGTGGAAGACAGGGAGAAAGGATACTATGTTCCACTGTCTGCATCTCAACCCATTTTAACGGAAGAGGATCAGGACATGAAAAAAGAGAAGCATGAGGCGGAAGTAGAGAACATGCAAAATCCTCCAGCTCAACCACAGACAGCACCAAATAATAATGTACAGCAAGAGAACGGAAGACCTGCTGGGACAAAAACAAAAACAAATAATGTAGTGGGTTCAGAGAGTTACAGTAGGAAGGATATTCAGTCAACCGTATACGAAATAGAAGGCTTATTTAAAAATGCAGAATCTTCAATGAGAAAGAAGACTGGTAAAAAGCGATTAAATAAAAATCAAAAAGAATTAATAAGCACACTTATTGAATCGGTAGTTGCGTCTACAGAAAAAGAAGAGTGGAACGACACAATAGAAGAATGCATAGAAGATTTTAATCATATTGAAAAATTAAATATTTTACCTGATATATTAGATATCTCTATTAATCATGAAATAGTTTCCTATCCTGCGGCTATATTATATCATAGCAAAAACGTCTCAAAATAATAACAATAAGTGTATCTAACATTTAAATGAAATTACCTTTTAAGTATACTGCATCTTTTGCTAATGATATAGAGCTTAAGTCTTTTAATAAAGATTCTATTTCTACAGCTTCCCTAGAAAACTTAAAGTCAATCATACCTGAAGGTATTGATTTTGAAAAAAATATAGACCTCGTTGGGGTAGCTTTTAATGCTGCAGTAGCTAACAGGTTTAATAAGAATGGTGACGGCATAGATTCTAAAACAGCAGTTGCCATTAAAGATTATTTTATACATAAGCCCACTAATATAGAGCACCAAAGAGCTAAGGTAGTTGGACACATTGTAAGCGCATCTTTTTCTACATACGGAGATAACCAAATCATCGCTGACGAAGAAATTGAAAAAATTGCTACAACTAGTAATGCATTTAATATAGCACTTTCAGCTGTTATATATAAAGGTGTTAATCCTGACTTTGCTGCATTGGTGGAAAAAAGCACTGATGAATCAAGTGAACTTTACCACAAGGTGTCTGCTAGTTGGGAAATTGGATTCAATGATTATGCAATTGCACTGGGGAGCGAGGACCTGTCTAAGGCAGAAATTATAGAAGATGAAGATTTAAAAGAAGATTTATCCAAACATTTAAAAGCTTATGGAGGATCTGGAAAAACTGATGATGGAGTTGCGATATACAGATTAATTAAAGGTGATATCTATCCAATAGGAATTGGTTTTACAGCTAACCCAGCGGCTGCAGTAAAGGGTCTTATTAGTAATAAGGTCACAAAAGAGCAATCCGAAGATGACGCATTGAGCTCCGAGTATTTCGAAAAAATAAAGATATCTCAAATTAAATGCGAAGAAAAAATTTCCCAAAAAGAAAAAGACAATGTAAATTCTTACAACATTCAAAAACCTAATTCAATTATGGAACAAGATATTCTCGAACAATTCAAAGAAGTTTTGGAAGCCAACGCCTCCTCTAAGAAACTATCAGAAGAAGCCGTCGCTAACATGACGAAAGTTTTTCATGATGCTATCGTAGAGAAAAGCACACAATGGCAATCTGAAAAAGAAGCAATGGAAACTGAAAAGGACACATTGCAAGACACAGCTGAATCTCAAGCCAAAGAACTTGAAGAGCTTAAAGTAAAACTTCAGTCAACTGAAGAAGAGCTTGAAACTATCAAGACAGACGTGGCCGCCGCAGAAGCTGTAGAACATTTTAACAACCGTATGAGCGAGCTCGACGACAATTTTGAGCTAGAAGACGAAGATCGTCAATTAATTGCAGCAGAACTTAAAGAGCTTGATAGCGACGAAGCATATGCTACTTATAAAGGGAAGCTTGAAGTTCTCTGGAAGCATAAGACTAAGTCTTTCAAGGAAGAGCAAGAAAAAGCTATCCAAGAAAAAATCGAAGCAGCAGTTCAAGAAAGATTGGGCGGCGAAGCAAACTCAGGAACTTCAGAAGAGATACAAACAGAAGAAGAAGTAGTAGAAGAAGCTATTGAAAATGCCGAAGTTGAAGAAGAAGCATTGGCTAACAATAACGGATCAACTACCGAAGAATCACTTTCTATTAGAGAAAAGTTTGCAAAAGCTTTTTCTGAAGATAACGTAACAATTCAATATTAAAAACGAGGAACTAAAACATGGCACTCAGAATCTTACCATTCAGACAGTATAACGAACATAATGTCGTAAACTTGTACGCTCTTGACGGCTCGGCCACCATTCCTGGTGACCTTGCTACAGAGGGTGACGGTGACGCAGGCATTCTTGTAAAAATTAAAGCAGGAGATTTCGATAAAGGAATCGAGTATGACTTTTCCCAGGGCTACTTAGGGAAGACAGACTATCCCCACGTCGGGGCAAACGGTTATCCTAAAGTAACAGGCATGACATTCGAGCCTACAACTGGACTTGAAGATACTGGCATTCTCGGAATCACGCTTAGACAAACCGCAACGCATGACGAAAACGGAGAAAAGCTTCTCTATTATCGCCAAAAAGCTATCGAGCATCAGGCTGTACTTCCAGGTGAAGTCGTTCCTGTTCTCACCGCTGGTCTTGTGACTCTTGCAGCGTCGGCATTCGATGCAACCCCAACACTTGGAGCTACATTAGGAGCTGGAGCTGACGGAGTGCTTACAGTTGGAGGAACTGGAGTTGGTCGAGTCCTAGCAGTAGGATCTCGTAAAGCAGGTGATAATCCTGACCAATTCTCAGGAACTGGTACGGCTGCATATGCTTTAGTCAAAATTGAACTTTAATAACAGAGAGGACTAAAAAAACATGAAGATCACACTCAAAAAGACAGAAGAGCAAATAGAACTGGTAAAGGCTATGGCTTCCCGCAACCGTGACGTTGCTTATGAAGCTCAAATGGCACTGGCTGAATTTATTAGCCCAGTATTAGTTAAAGTTATTAATCAGGCTCCAGTTATTAGTAATCTATTTAACAATTTTTCATTCAACGAAATGGACAGCCCGAGCCTTCCGCTTGATCTGTACTACGACATTACTGCTCCTGAATACGTTAAAGTATACAGCACATCCGTTCCTGGTGGTTTACCAACGAACACTGTTGTACCTACCGTATCCGAGATGAAGTTCACAACCTATCGTCTTGATAGCGCTGTTGACTTTGACAAACGTTATGCTGCTAAGTCCCGTATGGACGTCGTTGGAAAAACATTTACACGTATCGCTCAAGAAGTTCTTCTTAAGATGGAAGCTACATCCCAGTCGCTTCTTCTTGGAGCTCTTGACCAGGCAACAACCAATGGTGTGGATCACTTCACTAAAGCTGGTAGTACCTTGATTCTTGACGATTTCAACGAATTGTTGACTAAGTCAAAACGTATCAATACTGCATGGACAGGTTCTGCTCCAGAAGGTGGACGTATTAAAGGAATTACAGACCTTATCATGAGTCCTGAAGCAATTAAAGGACTTCGTGAAATGGCTTACAATCCTGTGAATACTAAGACTGGTCCTGGTACCTCTGACAACGGAATCCCTGCTACTGACAGCATGAGGGATGGCATCTACAATAACGCTGGAACTCCTGAGTTCTTTGGTATTTCCATTATGGAAATTAATGAACTTGGTCCAGAACAGAAGATGACCAATGCTTTTCAAAATCTTCTTGGCGGATATGCCGCTAGTGCTACCTTTAAAACTGGCGATGACTTGTGCATCGGTCTTGATCGTTCTCGTGAGTCGTTGTTCCGCGCGGTTGCTACTGATTCTGAAAGTGGCAGTGAGCTTAACCTCGTTGCTGATGATCAGTACAGTGTGCGTCAATCCAAGATCGGATACTTCGGATCAATGGAAGAAGGACGTATGATTCTTGACGACAGAGTTCTTACAGGACTCCATATTGTCAAGTAAAAAATGCAAACCGTATCCTAATATTTAGGAAAAAAAGTTTCTCTCAAAAGATCCACCTTTTTAGGTGGATTTTTTGTTTCTATATATTATTATAGTAGTGTAATCATGTCTAAATTCAAAAAGGAGGATTGTTATGCCCAGGAAAAGGAAAATAGTTAAAAAGGAAGTACAAAAAGTATCTAAGAAAAAGATAGAATTTGCAGACGGCAAAGATGTCTCTAAAGAAGAGAACATTGAGTCGCTCGTAGGATTTAAAGTCAAAGGTAGTTATGGAGTAAGCACAGCACAGGAGTTTGAGGACAAGATTAATTTAATGTCCCTATCAGACCTTCAAGCTTTAGCTGTAACTAACGGGGTATTCCCGTCAGGAACCAAAGCAATGCTCAAGAACAAGCTTAAAAAGGCTTTTGCTGAATATTCGGCCTATAACGGCAGGACACCGACTCAGGGTGTTACAACCCCTATAATGGACCCTGAATCAAAAGCTGCTAAAGAGTTTCTGAGAATAATGAACGGCAGTTAAGATGGCTGGATATAAAAAAATCAGGGATTTAGGGTCTTTCACTACAATAACGAAAGACCATATTGTACCCGTATCAACCCCCGTAGGCTCACCTACCGAAAGTACAGGACATACGACTGCATCTAATTTTTTTGGAGCTTTCTTAGGAGGCTCCTCGTCCATGGAATTAGATGCTAACGGTAAGTTAAAAATTAGAAGTGGAGCAGTAAGCGCTGAACAGTTTGAGCCAGGAGCTCTTTCGGACAGTAATGCAAGCGTACAAAACGCCACAACCGCAACGGAAATGGCTGATTTGACTGGGAATGTATTAAGTATAGCAACTGGAAATTTTGGAAAACTTGCAGCTATTGTGATTACGGATCATCCTGCGGCAAATGACATAGGGCCAGACCCTAGGGAGATCAGTATTGTCGCAACTGGTAATACAATAATAACTTGCATCAAGAACGGTTTTGCACATCCTACACAAGCAACCAGGCACGAGGTTACTATATACTCTGAAGGAGGAGATATTCCGACCCCATTAGATGAAGCAAAAACATATTTTGCTCAAGCTATAGGTGCGGATTCTTTTCAGCTTTTCGAGACTGCTAACGGTGGAAGCGCTATCCAGTTTGCGGACACAGGTAGTGGTATACTAAAAGTAAGAAGAAGAAGTGTGTTTGCATTACAAAATGGAAATCTAAACGGAGGAGTTTATTCCCCTAATGCATACAATGCCTATTGGGGCGACTCAACTATTGTAGCTATAAATAATGTGTTTGCTTCATTTGAAGGTGCTTACAACTGGATACTCAGAAATAATGCTGGACAAAATTTGGTTTTAAATATAGGGAGTGCCTTGTACCCGAAGTGCAATTATAATCAGCCTGGATCAACCAGCGGAAGACTAGCTGTTGATCCAGAATTTACAAATGTTAATAAATTTAGAATCACTGGAAATCGATGGGATATAGCGACTAACGCAATAACAACCGCATCCATGACTTATAGCGGCGGTGAACCAACTGGTCATCAGACCAAAAACTGTGCTCGTCTAGTAGTTTATGTAAAGATTGGCGGCTTGCATATTTGGGTAAGGGAAGCAATACATAGAATCCAATTTATTGGATGGATTTATGATGGCCAAAACTCAGGCGCAGATGCTCCTAATGAATTTTACCGAAGTGGAGCTCTTGGCACTGTAACAAATTGCAGTTGGACACTTATAAATTTTAATGGTGGTGGAATGCCAGATTCCGCAATAGCGTCAGTTGGTGGAGGTGCAAATACCTATTTGACTGGAGATACTTTTGTTGACTATTACGGCGGAGGAAGCAATAGCTGGAAAAACACTATAACTGCGGCAAACGTTAGGGTTTTTACCTCATTCCAGGGGGGCAGAGGATTTGTGTTTGCCAACGGACCATCCAGGCTCGCAATAAAAAATGCAGCAAACCAAGTAATGGGTAAACTTACGGCCGACTGGCTTTATGTTAATGCCGCTTCAGAATGCACTCTTCGTGCGGATCGTTCTCATAACTTCCAAGCCCCTGCCGCCCTCTTAAATCAAGCTAGTTTGACAACATATTAAAATGAGAAAATATAATAGGTATCACTATGGACCAATGAATGACTCGGTCTTTGATTTAGAAACTGGCGAAAATCATCATGATGGAACTTGGGAATATCGTCAAATTTTAGATTCAGGCGTTGATATAGCAGATTTTACTGGAGAAAGACCATTAAATGTAAAACAACAAATAGAGTTAGACATAGAAAAAGCAAAACAAAATGCATGGTCAGCCTTATTTACCACCGATTGGTACTTTGTTAGAAAAATTGAGACAGGTAAAGAAATACCTGAAGAAATAAAAAACCAAAGACAATCCATAAAAAACAGTCTAGAAGAACATTTATCCGTCCTCCAAGAAGAGCTCAAGAATGAGCTATAAATTAATCAGAGAGCTCAATCAATATGAGCAAGATGAAAATATACCTGCAAGCGGATATCTTATAGCTGCATCAAATCCTGATGGCACTCCTGCGGAAGAAACATACAGGATGAGCGTTAAGGATATCGTTAGTGAATATAATCGAGAGATAGCAAAGGAGCAGGCTGAAAAAGCTGCCGCTGGAGATACATTAATGGGAAGTACTTTTTCTGAAGTACAAATAATTAACGGACAAGAAGTTTTAGTGGATGCAACCCCAATTACTGCAGCAAACATAGACTCACTAGTTGACCCTGGAAGCGGTCTTGAGGTTGTAGAAATATGTTATGATATATCAAAGAATACGGTTCCTTGTACTATCAACGGACAGCCCAATCCAGCTGTCAAATACAAGCAAAAAAAATTAAGCTTTGCTAAGAGCGCTTCTTCAAAGTCTATAACTCTACATGTAAATGCTAATACGGGAGTAGATTATGGAAATAATCCTGGGGACTTTAGGGTTGGCTCCAGTGGGGCTGTTGATCAGAGGTTTTTGAATGTGAGGGATGCTTTCCTTTATATGAATGCTGAAGTTGTTTCGACCAGTATAACAATCAATATATATCTTGAAACAGATACTGAGGAACCTTGGTTTTATGGCAATGGATATACGACAGCTTTACAGTTTAAGAGAATAAATATTTACGGAGCTGATGCAGCTGATCAAAACTTAAGAAAAATGCATGTAAAGCACGGGGTAGGGGTAACATATGTGGATCCGAGCCAGATATCTGCGGCAAGCTTAAGTGAGATGAACGCTCAGTGGAACGGTGTTCAGCAATTTAGGCACGGTCAATATAGGGCGAGAGCGACAACTGCAAACCCGAATCCAACAGACCAAACTACATTACCCGCAGGAGTTGTATTGACAATACATGCATGCTGCCCTTTCTGGGTTAACGCGGACATATATTGGAGGGGTGTTCATTTTATTGTAGAGCTTCATGGCGAATCAATTTTCGCCCTATACAGACAAGTTCGTTCTCAGGTTTACTTTGGTCAGTGTAAGTTTTCAGCAAAATCATATACGAGACCAGATATTAATGGAGGCATACCCTCAACAAGTTCTACCTTGGTGGGTATATCTCATTTTTTTGATATCAGAGATAATTCAAGAATGCATGTACTAAACATTGCAGACGGAACATCTTTCCAGGATTTCTCTGGTATAGCATGGAAGGGTATAGACACTTCAGGTTTAGAGCTAGATCTTGGTGGGGTTAATTATATAGCTGCAATGTTTTTACTTGAAAGTGGGTCAAGACTTTCAATTATCGAATATCAAGCTGGCTCACATGCGGCCAACGGACAGGCAGCTAGAACTATGCCATCTAGGTTGACTATAACCAGTCCTATCGTTAATTGCCAAAATTTCTTTCAGCTTACTGAGGCTTCTGTTGTTGTAGCTAATGCCCCTATCGTTATAGCTGATCATCTTTCCGTATCAGACATTAAAGTGGATTATGCGTTAAAAGCAGAAGGTTTTAACACCATAAGAATGTGGGGGTACAGCGATGAAAATGGAGCCGCTCAACCTCATGTGATACCTGGCACTGCTCTCGAAAATAAGGGGGGCGGTTCGCTAACTACACCAAATGTAGATTATAGAAATACCAGTAATGTATTAAATGGAATAGGTAATATGAAATTTTACTCTCAGTATTACGATAATTATACTAACTGGACAGTTTATTAAAGTGTGTATAAATTCTTTTCTAGGTCTTCTATTTTGAATCTGAAGTAACTGCTGGAGCTATCACCTATACCAGTAAATGCATAAATGTATTCTTCGTGTGCCACACAGGAGGATGTGTATAAAACGCCAGAAAATTGACCAGGAGTAGATATCCCTCCTCCTAGAATTGGCTTCGGTGTCCATGCAATTGGCTTTAGTGTGTCTTTATTAATTATTAAAGCATGTTGATAATATGTTCTATTTCTGCTACCTTGTAGTGATGCATTTGGGTAAAAGTATTGATGCAAGAACATTAAGTAAACACTACCTAAGGATTGTATATTTATTTCAATAGGATTTGTGCTGCATGCCATGTATGAATTACCAAGTCTTTTTATCTTAAAATTAGTTCTTTCATATGAAATAGCATTACCAGAATCATCAAATTCAATAACAACCCATGGTTCGCAACAGTAGACCGCTTTTAGTTTACCGTTGTGAGAGAAAAATGCCCAGTTCTTTTCAAGCTTAGATTCGCCTAGGCCTATCCTGGATTGATCGCACTCCCTTAAGAACTGCATTCTTTTACCAAGAATTAGTGAAAGCCCCATGGAGCATCTTACTGTTTTTTGAGGCCAGCCCCTATCAAGATAATAATAGTTAGAGAAATTAGAATAAACCCTATCTTTGTGCCTAAACATTCTCCAGTCTTCTGGCCTGCAGGCAGCTGGCATGCCATTGTCGAATTTTTTTAATTTACTAAATTCTATTTCATTATTATTATTTATTGTTCCTGTACATTTTAATGAGGAGGCTTTATCTGTCATTAAGTAACCACTAAAACTTGCATCAGTGTCCTCTCCCCTGAATAATAAATCAATTGTATTGTCTTCGTTTTTTATCGAGCCTGGGTTTATTATGGAACTATGACCTAAGCCTTGGTCTCCTGGTTGGAATATGTTAAACTCATGGATATCCATGTCGTTTGAGTTCTTGAAGTGGTCCAGGGTTTTTACTTTTTCCCCTGGAGAAAGAGTCGGAAAAACTTCTGATATTTTAGTCCGCCTTAAGAAGTCTTCGTTTTTTTCCATTTTAGAATTGAGACTGTGGTCCTGATCCTTGTGGTCCTGATCCTTGTGGGCCTGATCCTTGTGCATCTCTCCTCAGTACATATACTAACGTGCCTTTTTTATGAAAGTTTAGGGTAGGTATGTCAATTATAATTGAGCCAAAGTTTGTTACTATTCTTTTTTCTTCTATAGGCATTCCTGGTGCGATTGATATTTCATCTCCAATTTGGAATATTGATTGGTCGCAAGGGATTAATGTTGTTGTGCCAGCCTCGGAGTCTTCGCATAAATTTGTAGCAGCAATATATGTTTCTGGCGGGCGATTCTTTTCCTTACCGATACATGGCGGTGGGGGAGGTGGTGGAGCGGGAGGAAAGCATCTTCTAGTAAACCTTGATTGGCAGACCTCGAAATCTATAAAGCCTAAAAATAAATTTGGATTAGTTGTCTTAGATAGTCTGTCGCTTATTTTCGACGACTTTACATCGTCAACAAACATAAGTTTTGGTATTTTCTCTGAACCCTTGGCTGTTTCGTAATAACTGAAGTAATAGTCTTTTGTGTCGCCAAATTCATTAAGCGGGTAATCGTCAAAACCTATATTACATATACCTGCATTGTAGGCGTCCGCGCAAAGAGCCATAGCTCCGTCCAATTGGTATAAGTTTTCAGCAAATATTACAACTCTATAGTATAGATGAGTAAGGTCTTCGCCACCAAGAGCAAACGGTGTGTTTACGGTTCTTTCCATGGATACAAAGGCAGCTGGAGCCACTTGTTCATATGGCTCTAGTCCCTGTCCTTTGCCTAAATCTGGAACAGTCCTACTGTTGACATTGTACTTATTTTGCAAAACTAAATTTTCCTCAACATCATCTGCCAGGTATATATTTATATCCTTTACTGCAAACTGCGATTTAATTTTAAGCTTATCATAAATTTCAGGGAAATAAAATCCGCTAACCAAAACCCTGCCGTTCTCGAAGTCTATGTTTACTCCGCTTTCCCCTCTATGGCAGAAGTCATAACCAGCTCCAGTATCTATGTAGACTCCAGAGGGCACAATTGCTCCTTCTGCTGTAGCATCATTATTACATACCCACTGCTTGTACTCACTATTATAGCTAGCCAAGCCTAAGATTGGGTCTTCTGGATAAACGGGAAGCCTTTCATCTGGCTTGTAATAAAGCCCTCCTTCTTTATTGGAAAAACCTTCTCCTTGTCTAATAAAATAATTATCTAACCAGAGGGCAAAACTTGTAGTGGCTTCGTGTTGGAATTGCGGTTTCATTATAGTGACTGTATATTTCCTCCTGTAAGTTTTGCAAACTGCTTTGCCCAACGATTAAGGAATGCTGTTATGTATTGCGTGTTAGTGAATCTGCCGCCCCTGATTTTTGATTGTGTTTGTATGCCCGTGCCAGATCTACTAGTGCTTGAGCTTTTATTCATATACATACCTAGGCCAGACATCCCTATTTCAATTCTTTGAGTCCAGCTAATTCCTGGTGCCCAAGGCAAGGGGGTTGCTCTAAAAATTTGATCACGACTTGGCATTTCAACGGTAATATTAATGACTCCGCGCACCATTCTGGAGCAATTGAAATTTGTCTGAGAAAGTAACTCTACGATTGGGTCAATGGGCCTGTCTGATTTATTGAAACCTATGAAGGTGAAAAGATTGCCGTATCCACCTAGTGTACCACTGGAATTTGTGCTGCTTGGTCCATCTGAAATCTCTTTAGTAATAGGATGATTTAAGAAATTTCTAATCATCTCCTGTTTTAATTTTTCAAATTCTTTAAACAAGTTTTTACCACTGTTTGTTTCTAGCTCTCTTTTGAATGCATTAGGGTCATTTAGTTTACCCATTGAGTTAATGACATCTTTTTTAAATGCACCTTTATTTGTGCTAAATGTAACTCTAGGCCTCATTAGTCTGCTGGCTGTAAGTAGTATGTAAAAAATTTAGGTCTAAATAAACCGTGTTTCTTTACATCAGTTATTTTAAAAAATAGTCTACCGTCAATTTCTACCCGTTTGGCCTGCTGAAAATACTCATTACCTTCTTGGTCTACTTTTATTCTCACTTCACCAATATTTTGAGTAACTTTTATTTGACTGTCAACTTGTGCATCATAGGTTATTTCGTTCTGTTTGTCCATGTAGCTTATGCGAGCTGTTATAGCTTTAAATTGGCTTTTTCTCACAGTTTGACTGACCCCTTTAACATTATTATATAAAAAGTTAAAATTTGGATCTGTGCTTACGATAACCTTTAGTGATTCTTTATAAGCGTATATAGTTCTAGCGAATGTATCATGCATATTTTGCATAACTTCTTCGTACTCTTTTTTGTCTTTAGAATTTAAATAAGAAGGCATAACATATAAGATTACACTTTACTTGAAAAAAAGCTGTCATAAATATATAATATAATTAGGTACAAGGAATGAATGCAACGGATATATTTTCAGAAACTAATCATAAACATATTAAAACTTTGTTTAAATCTTTTCTAATTTTAATTGAAGATTTGCATAAGGAACACGAAATTAACTTCGATAAGTTAAAAAAGAGCTTGCCCGAAGATCAGCAGTTAATAGTGCAAGCCGACTATTTTGATGAAGATAAGTTAAAGTATTTAAGAAAAAAAGTTTTAGACATGGGGAATGAAGTTATTAGAAGTAACGATAATGATCTAGAGAATTTTACTATAAGTTTTAAGTTTTAATTTTACAATAAGGAACAAGGTTAATATGCAAAAAAATAAGATATACTCATTTACAGTCAACTTAGAAAAAGAAGTTGAGGAATCAACTGTTACTAAGAAGAAGAATAAAGAGACTGGAAAGATGGAAGAAATCCAGACAGTTAAAAAAGTGACTAAAGAGGTCCCAAATACGGTTACCCTTTATGAGCCATCGCGCAGGCAAGTTGAAGAGGCTGACATGGAGTTTAGTATCGAGATGAGTAAATGCATTAAAAGGGGCATCCTCACTAAAGCTATGTTGGCTAAAAAATATAGCGACTCAGGCGGATTGTTGACAGAAGAGGATTCTCAAAAATTGGTGAGGAGTTATTCTAAACTAGCTGAAGTTCAAAATGATTTAGGTAGGATCATGGCTAAAAAGAAAAAGAATCAAGAAGAAAAAGACGCAGAAACTAAGCTAACTGAAGAGTTTGCGAAAACCCGCAGAGATATTGTTGATCTAGAAACGGCATATCAAAATGTATTTAATCATACTGCAGACACCAAAGCTCAAAATAGAACAATCTTGTGGTACCTAATAAATTTATCTTTTGTAACAGATTCAGCTGGAATTGAAAGACCTTTATTTGAGGGGGATGATTACGATGAGATGCTTGATAATTATTATCTTAAGGATGAAAAAGGTGACGAGATATATGATGTTTGCAGAGAAAAGGTTATGGCCTTCATTAGTTTTTGGTATTTCAGTCAAAATGCATCACAAGAGGATTTTAAAAGTCTAGAAGAAGAAATTGAGACTGGAGCTATTTAGGATGTGTCTAGCACTCCTTACAGGAAAAACTTAGTTGAGATAATTGACGGTTCTAGTACCGCTTTTATAAGAAACCAGCGGGTATTCATAAAACATAAGAATGTATCTGATGTCGTAGACTACGAGATCATATACGATAATTTTTTTGAAAGAGCACAAGAGAGAGGGCTACCTACTCAAAAAGAAATCATAGAGGAGCTTGAGGTCGCAGAAATATGGACGAAGGCAGATGAGGATTATACTCAAACGCAAAAAAGCTTCATAGAGGGTTTAAGGATTAGTAAGGGCTCTCTTTATATAGAGTCAGCTATACAGCAAATTAATAAACAATTAGAGAATGCTGAAATAGAGCTAAATCAGCACCTCAATAAAAGAGCAAACCTTATACAAAATTCTTGCGAAACCTATGCATCAAACAGGGCGAACGATTACTACATATTAAGATCCTTCTTTAAGGATAAGGACACCTCTGAACCCCTTTATACGGAAGAAGAGTTTGAGTATCTTGAGTCCAGTATACTGGCAGAGGTTATTGATTCATACAATGTGTTTCATGGGAAATTTTCTGAAGAACAAATAATGGAATTAGTCGTTCAAGATTTTTATAAAATTTACTACTCATTCTCCGAGACTGCTACAGATTTTTTCGGGAAACCAGTGGCTAGGCTGACTAACTTCCAGTTGAACTTGCTGATATATACAAGGATATTTAAAAACATATTTGAGCAAAACAATGACATCCCCGAAAGAATGCATAAGGACCCGCAAGCCTTACTTGATTTTGCTTCGTCTTCTAGCTCCAGGGAAAAAGCTAAGGGAGAATTAAATAAGGAAGGATCAGCTGGTGCGAGTGTTCTTGGAGCAACAAGTCAAGATATGGAGGACTTGGGTTTAAATACAAGCACCCAAAAAAACATGAATACATTAGTTAAAGAAAAGGGAGGATCTTTAAGCATGAAAGATTTGATGGATTTGAATGGTATTTAATTCGCCTGAATAAAATATAAGTGTAACGGAGTAAGTATGGCTCTCATAAAACTAAGAAACTTACCTGCGTCACAGCCTGGAGATTTTACTGGACAAAACTTGCTTGCGGTTGCACTTGAGGATGAAAATCTAGATAAGGAAACTAAGGCATTCACCTGCGGGGAAATGATATCAGGGATGATGCAAGTTTTTTCTGGGGATGGCAATTTTGCAAACTTCCAGAATGGGTTAAGAGTTAGCGGGGAATCTGTTTCTACTGGGGATGCAGGTGCCTCAATAGGCGGAGAGAAGATTTTGAACGAAGCTGCTGATGGTAGTATAATGTTCGGGGGAATGGATCCAGGTGATACTAAGGATATTTTATTTGCTCATGGGGGTGATGAGAAAATGAAAATCACAGCAGATGGAGTAAATATTCAGCCAGGTTTAACCGTAAATGGTTTATCGGTATTGACTCAGGGGTCTAATATATCATCCCTGGCTAATGACGCTGGTTATATAACTATTGCAGATATACCCTCAAACTTAAGTCAGTATACTAATGATGCAAATTTTCTTACTGCTGTAGATTTACCAGGCTTAATAAGTGTTGGGGCATTAACCTTAATGAATGGAACAAAAAACCTTGGAACTTTTGTTAGTAGCACTACTAGTGTTATAGATATCAATGTTCCAGAGTATGAAGAAGTGGAGGCTGCGTTTCTAGATTCCGACATGACTCTTAAGGATGAATTAAGCTTAATTACCGACCCCATGGTTAAGGTGGAGAAAATAAATGGCTACAATTTCATATGGAACGAGGATGCTGGAGGTGATAAACATGGAGAAAAGGATGTTGGGGTAATAGCTCAAGAAATTAAAGAGGTTATGCCCGAGGCTGTAAAAAATAAAGATGGCACACTAAAAGTTGCATACCATAAAATCATTCCATTGTTAATTGAGTGTATAAAGGATCAGGAGAAAAGAATAAAACACTTAGAAGGTAAAATGAAATGCTAGGATTTAGAAAAATTAGAGATCTACCTGCGGGGGTACCTACCAGCGGCTCAATGCTTATGTTTGCTAATGATGAAGAGGCTGAGTTTAAGCAGACCAATGCAGCTACAGTAAGAGATCTTCTTCCTCTTTCTTTTTTTGAATTAGAGGAAGGTGTACTGACAGTAACAGAAAGGCCCACTACATTTAAAAAAGTAGGCGGTAATCTATATTTAAAAAGTGCGTGCATAGGTACTGCCACATTTCAGGTAGACGGCGACAAGCTTGTAATCACAACAAAATAATACTATGTTTAGTATATTCCCAAATAATGTAATAAACGAAGATCATGTTTTAAATGTTAATGGTGTAGACGTACCTTACCATGATCCAGATAATGGAGTAAACCCAAGTCCAGTAATAATAAATTTAGCGGCGGGTACACTTTGTACGGCATATATGAGATACAACAGCTCTGACTTTACATTTAACATGTGGGGAGGGCTGGATGGTTTTTCTACTGTCAACCCTGACACTAGTAAGAGTTATGTTTTAGATGCTAACGGAGAAAAATTTAATAGTAAGGCTATTGCGCAGGTGACTGTAGCTGGGCCTTTGACCGAAAATAGAGTCCAGTGGATAATGCCATCATTTAATCTGCAGATTATACCAATAGTTACTAGTTCAACCGCTGTTGGTGTTAGTCCAGAAGTAAGGGTGAACCTAGCTGCCATTAACGAAATTGAGTTTAATGGAGAAACAATAGATAATCTCTTTATCGATGGGGTCATGCAGTGGGATGCCTCTTTGCCTCCAGGAGGAAAATTTGTAGATGCAACTGCTGGTATAACATTTTTAATAGAGGACGAAAGTTGATTAATATGAGTAGTGAAGAAGTAAATCAAATAGGAAAGATAGCTAGTGGCTTACTAATGTATGAGTTCGATTATTTATCTGAAGAAAGTAGGCCATTTGAGCTTCAGTTGATATCTGGTAGTTTGAGTGGAAGAATGGGGGAGCTTAATATACTATTAAACCAATCATTTTCTTTTACTGGTGATGACGGGAATCCATTTCCTAGATTGCAAAAAGAAGAATCGGATATACTAGAACTGTTGTACCTTAGGGATTACAATACAAAACAAGCTCAAAAGTTATTAAGAGGGGTATATGATGTAGGTACCTCAGATTCTATAGCTGACTCACCTACGCCATGGATAGAACTATCAGAAGGCGACACTACCATTAAGAGAAGCCCAAACAGTAATGGTAGCTCTGCCGCTAATAGAATTACAATGAGTAAGGACTTTAAGTCTCTATCTCAAGAAGCTAGAGAAAAGATAGAGCAGTTGGTTTATGCATACAATATGTATGGGGCTGAGCCAAGGCAGGTTATAGCAGATGATTGCTGCGATTCTTGCCATTGTGCTGGCGAAGAAAATGAAACGCCAAAACAGCAGAATCCAGCCACTCCTCCTCCTAGTCAAGGGTCGGGCCCCAGTCAGGGATCTGGACCAATTCAAGGTTCTGGCCCCGCAGCCGAAAACGCTGAAGAAGAAATCGATGATGAAATCGTATCTGATATCTAAAATATAATTTCACATTGTTTTAAAACTAATGTAATTGATAGAAAATACTAAAATCTTATGTCTTTTACATCAGTACACAGAAACAGGGTAATTTATCAGTCTGAAGCACTATTTATAAGTCCAGACGCGACAGGCTACCATTATACAGGAGTAGGCGGTTACGGCCTCTCGACTCCTTCTTTGCAAGATAACCCAGCTAATTCATATGGAGGAACCTTTAATGACGGAAAAATGTTTGGGTGGAATCCAGATCCAAATGTAGGGGGCGGTATGGCTACTTGGCCAGATTGGAATCCTGCAAAAACAATAACTATAGGATCAACTGCTGGAGAGTTGGAAAACCCCGCTTTACCTTCTGGGCACGGAACAGTTATTCAACAACTTAAAAGAGTACAAACAGTTAATTATGGTTTTACTGTAAATCGTACTGATGTTAATCAGTTTGGTCATTTATCTAGGCTTGATTCTATTGTTATTGAATCTCCTACGGTAAATTTAGATTTCAGTTATTTTTTACTTGATGGCTGGAATGAAAGACAGCTAGAGTTTAGCACAGACGGAGAAACAAATTGTTTAAGCGGTGCATTATCACCTGAACTATACCAAGCTGGAAATAATTTCTTTTTGCTTACTGTACCAGAGGCTAGAGACGCAGTCAAGGGTGATAAAAATGTATCCGAAGAAGAGGCTCCTAGAACAAAAAGTGTTGTTTCTGTTGGGAATGGATTTTTAACAGATTACAGCGTGGAACTTTCGGTTGGTTCTATCCCTACAGTATCTTGTACTGTCGAAGGAATGAATATTCAGACTGAATTAGATCAAACAGGATTAAATCTACCAGCTGTAGACATGGTAGATGGCAGTAAGGTAAGTGATGCCTGGACTTACAACGCTAATGGAGAAAAAACTTCTTACGATGGAGGTTGCACTGGTTTATTCAGTCTTCCAGAATCTAAAAGCGGCTATACTGGTTGTGAAGATGTGGCGGCATTAAGGCCAGCAGATATATGGATTGACATCAAAGGTCAGGGTTTAATGTCAAAGCAAGTTTCTGGAGATATAAATAATGCACAAAACGGTACGGCTCATATTCAATCAGCTAGTATCAATATACCAATGGCAAGAACCACACTACAAAGACTTGGTTCTACTTTTGGCTTTTCAAAGGCACTAGATGTGCCTGTTACAACAACTTTAAATGTGTCGGCTATTCTTTCTGAATTGCAGGAAGGTAATTTAATGGATCTGCTTTGCGGATGCACGGAGACCGATATTACTATTTCAATACACGATCCAGAGTGTGCAGCTTGCGAAATGAAAACAGGAGCCCCAGCAATGAGGTTTACATTCAAGGGAGCTAGGTTGGATTCAGAAAACTTTTCAGCATCGATTGGCGACAATAAAACAGTAGACCTGGCATTTAGTGTTCAGGCTGGAGGAGCCGATGACATGCATAAAGGATTGTACATCTCAGGAAAAGAGTCCCTAGAACAGAGAGTGGGAGCGCCTGCAGGTGTATTAAATGATGGTGTTCCACCAGCATGGACAGGTACAGACGGTAGAGTAAACATTCCTGTAGATACTTCAATCTCAACAGAGAGGGACAAACTAAATACTGCTCTTTCTGCAAATCTTGCAGGGCTTACGAACCCAGTAGTACTAGGATATAGAGCATAAACAATAATTTTTTTAACTGAAAAAACGAGGACAAAATCATGGCAGTTCACAGAAACAGAGTAATTTATCAATCAGAGGCCTTATTTATTAGCCCAGATTCAACTGGCTACCATTATACTGGTAAGTATGGCTACGGATTGATGACACCCCCTATAAACGCAGACCAGGCAGCTGGAGGCATCAACGAAAAAGGCCAAATGGTCGGATGGAAATGCGGAGACGCGTGGCCAGAATGGAATGCTGATGGTTCAGATGCTGATTATGCAGAATCCCACGGGTCAATAATAAAGCAATTAAAAAGGGTTCAGAGTGCAAACTACGGATTCTCTATTAATAAAACAGATATCAACCAATACGGTCACCTATCAAAGCTTGACTCGATTGTTGTAGAGTCCCCAACAGTTAACTTAGATTTTAGTTATTATCTCCTAGACGGATATAACGAAAGAATGCTTGAGTTCGTAACGAACGGTGAAACAAACACTTTGAGTGGAGCCATGTCCCCAGAGTTGTATCAAGCTGGTAACAACTTTTTTATTCTTACATTGCCTGAAGCTAGAGACGCTGTTGCAGGTGATGTAGATCTCGACGAAAGAGGAGTGCTGGAAGACAAAACTGTTATCTCTTTGGGTAACGGATATCTTACTGACTATTCTGTTGACATCTCTGTAGGTTCTATTCCAACAGTATCTTGTACTGTGGAAGGAATGAATATTAGAAGTGATATTGGAGAAACTGGGCTCGACTTACCTTCGGTTGACGCTAATGACGGAAGTTTGATTAGTAATGCGTGGTATCAAGGACGTAATGGAGAATGCAGACCTCCAAATGAAGCTGCATGTACTGGCTTGTTCTCGCTTCCTGCCGCAAATAGTGGATACACAGGCTGCGACGATGTTCCAGCACTTCGCCCAGGCGATGTTGTTTTGGATTTGCAAAATAAATCTTTGATCACAACCCAAGTAACTGGTAGTGCTGATCGACCACTTCGTGGAAGCGCACACATCCAGTCTTGTTCCATTAGTCTTCCAATGGGTAGAACTACCCTACAAAGACTTGGTTCTACTTTTGGTTTCTCTAAAGCTATTGACTTGCCTCTTACGGTAACGATGACAATCAATGCATTGGTGTCCGAGCTTAAAGAAGGAAACATGGTTGATCTTTTATGTGGATGCGACGAGCACGAACTTTCTGTTAAGGTCTTCGACCCAGAGTGTTTTGATTGCGTAACTAAAGACGGACCTCTTGCTGTTATGTATACCCTGAAGGGGGCAAGACTTGAAAGCGAAAATATTACATCTTCTATTGGTGACAACAAATCTGTTGACCTTACCTTCTCCGCTCAAATTGGTGGAGCAGATGACGGGGGAAGGGGTTTGTTTATCTCTGGTAAAGAAGCTCCCGAAGCCTCTATACCAGGTTTACCACCAGGTTGGACGGGGCTTGGAGGAAAGGAAAATACTCCATTCATCTCCGAGGTACCGCCCGATGCAATTGCATATAATCCTTCTCAACAATACAAGTTGAACCGAGTTATTCAAAATGGTACACAGTACTACATCGCTAAACAATCCATTAAATACAGGAATTAATAAATTATGAGTACATTAAAGCAAGAAATATTAAAAGAAGTCTTGAAGGGGGAAAACGTCCTTCAGAGTTATGATGCTGGAGCGGCTAGCGCTCATGGAAACGAAGGCAATGTCTATGAATGTAGATTTGATGCTCCCGTTTATGACACTGAAACTGGAAGCGGAATTACCGCTCTAGACGGTGATCTTCGCAAGTATTCAAGGGAAGACGCTAATGGAGATCCAGTTACTTACGTTGTCAAGAAGGCTAACGGAGTAGGACAAGAGCTTGTTTACAATGCAGACGCTTCTGGTAAAATCGGAAAAGTTGGAGATGCTCTTAATATCGCAACATTTATTAATACGACAATCAGTCTCAAAGATGGTGAAGATTTGTTGAAAAATGAGAATAAGTATTTTACAAGATCTCACGCTGCTATCACAAGTACTCTCGGAGGAGTTACTACTACAGCTAAACTTACAGGGTCAGCAACAACCGATGCAAAGATTTTCCTGGGAGACGCTAATTTACTTAAGGAAAGTTGGGGAGATGTTAGGGATGATGTATTTGTCACACCTACAGTAACAACCAGTTCAGCTGATGCTGGTCAATTGATTTTCCCAGTAACGCATCCAACTACCAGTACGGAAGAAGCAAGAATTTTCTCCAAGAAATTTATTGGAAAAATCGATGACACTACAACTGATATAGACCCAGGTACCATCTTCTATTATGATGGAACCGAAGCTATTTTTAATGATGGCACTGGCACTATGACTGCTATTGCTACTTGCAAGGGCTGGTATCAGGTTGTAGGTGTAGCGCCTGTCAATATCAAAGATGAAACTAATGCAGGAACACCGCCAACCGCTATTGTTTATGATGCAGCCGCAAGGAATGCCGCTACTACCGCAGCTACTTTGCCTGCAACTTACATTTTGGCTAGAGATACTGGAGGAGCTGCGGTGACATTTTCTACCGCTAAGGGTCATGTTGATTTGGGTACTCCAGAAATTGTAGCAACAGATAAGGTTTGGACTGAGACGATCCACGGCGCTGCGCAGCGCGAATTAATCATGAATCCAGCAGCGACAAATGCTTACTGGGGTCTTGATGCTGCTGCTACCGAGCCTGTGGATGATGGTGTTGGGGCAGCTGCTGCAGCGACTGCAGCTGGCTGGGACTTGACAACTGCTGAAGATCTAGAAGATGCAGACTACTGGAATAAAATTTCAGAAGGATTTATCGAGGATCATGATATACCTGTTGGTGCTGCTGGCTTAGAAGGCGCAGATCTTGGGGGAGAGTATTCTCCATTTGATTCTGCTGGAGCCAATAAGGCTGCTTATACTGGTTACACTCCTGTACCGAATAATGCTACATATAGAGTCAATGAAATATTGTCCACTAGCACGGCTGGAACAAGTACTCCAGTTGAGGTTGTTACTGAATTTAAGCATGGTCTCGAGCCTGGTGATGAGATAATTATCGCAGACGTAGAAGATGGTGCTGGAAATGCTATTGCTGCAGTCAATGGAACTCATACAGTGGGTCGAGTAGGTGGAGCAGCTGGAACTGATCCATTTACTTTTGAGCTTGATGGAACTGACTTGACAACATTGGGCATCCCATCGGTAGCTGCAAGTAGTGGTAAGGGAACTGCTTCTTTCACAGCCGCACAGAATATCGCGCATACTGTATGGGGATCTCATAATCCTCCTACCACCGATCAAGCTTTAGTTTACAGGCATTAATTTTATTCCTAGATAACCGAGGTAGGTGTATATAAACATATGCCTCAGTTAAGGAATGCAATTAGATATAATGCGGCGGGCCTGTTCTTAACAGACTCTCCTGCTATACGGCCTGAAACAAAGGATATACACTTCTTCAATAGAGTGCAGAAGGCAGATATATCTGTGTCTGTAAATAGACAGGATATTAAAAACCTTGGCTCCGACAGTTTTCTTGATCGAAAAATAGTATCTGAACCAGATATTACAATTAATTTTGATTATTTTCTAACTGATGGTCATGAAGAAAGCGTCCTTGGTTTTAATATTGCATCGGGACATCAAGATGTAAGTGGCTCAATTTATAAGGACTTAAAAGAAGACAAGACTGCATTTCTGGTTATAGGCGAAGAGCCCTTTGATTTAACTGGTTATGCGGCTAAACCTGGAAAGTTCAAGGGTTGCACTGCGATTGGTTTGGGTAATTGCTATTTAACTGATTACAGTATTAGTGCCTCCGTGGGTTCAATTGCCCAGGCTAGTGCATCAATGAAATGCTCAAACATAAACTACCAGTGTGTGGAGGGTCATACTTGGGAGGAAATATTAGAAGCAATTGGTGCTATACTTGACCAAGAAGATAATGCGGACGATGACTTTATAAGGTTTCAAGATGATGGTAGAATAGTTCTGGATGGAGAAAACGAAAATACTGCATTCAAAGGACTGAAAATGCCTTCACTGGATTTAGTTAATAAAGGCGCGGAGATTACTGGGACTGGATTAATTTTTGATCCTATATTATATAATTCAGCTGCTGCTGCACTGGCTCCTGGTGGAATAAAAGTTAATCTTGAAAACTTAAATGTGGGTGGACCTATTCTTTCTGGCGACTTTACTGGAACATGTTTTAATGGTCATGCTAATATACAAAGCTTTAATATAACAGTTCCATTTGAGAGAGAAAATCTATACGGATTTGAGTCTATGCATGCATACGGAAGAAAAATGAAGTATCCACAATTAGGTAATATATCTTTTGAATTAACTTCTAGTGCTTTTGAAAGTGGAGAATTTTTTGATATACTATGTGATGATAGAGAATATAAAATAGAAATATTATTAAATAATCAATGTAACTTTTCATGTTTGGGCTCTGCTAGTAAGGATACCTTTATGAAGTTGATTGTTGATAATGCTAAGTTTGATAATTATAGTATAAGTAATAGTATTGGTGGACAGGCTAGTACCGTGTCCTGTAATTTTTCTTTTGGTATGAGTAGGGGTGAGGGGTTTTGTATGAGTGGTAGCTATCCGAACACCAGGGAAGAGGATTGCTTGCCGTCAACCCAGCATGTACCTTTTGATTTTGACGTATCTAGGGTATTGACGGATGTCGATACAGCAACGAATGTTAAAGTGCATACGATACTTGGTGATGAGAATAAGCCAGCAGATCTCACGACCGAAAGAGAGCCGTGACATACCTACCCGCAAAAGTAAAGGTTTCCTGGCTGAAGCCTATAGATACCCAAGGGGTTGAGAAAATAGAACTCTATAGATATAGGAAGTATCTTCATAGGTGCGACGATTATTTAGAATATGGAACAAAGGTTCATGAGACAAACAGAATAGATGATGGTTATTATGTTGATGAAGTTAAAAATCCGTCGGATTGGGCTTATGCGGCGTTTTCTGTAAACGAGATAAGCATATCTCCGTGCATAGTTACAATACATACGGTTTATGAAGATAAGGATCATGATGGTATAGAGGATAATGTGGATCAATTTTTAAATGACACCGATAACGATGGTATTGATAACAAATGTGATGCAGATTATTATACAAATATATTCAAGAACGATAATGATGGTGACGGCATAATTGATGAATGCGATACTGATGACGACGATGACGGAATTTTAGATGTTGATGACCCATTTCCATGGGACTACAATAGGAAGCTAAAAGTAATTATAGGTGGCTCGGAATACGAGCAGGACTATCCCGATGGTGCAGTTGTTGGTTTAATCGCATCCCCAAACTCTACTGATGGCGAAGACTTCTTGGGGTGGGAAGGAGAAGTGTCTGAATCTAGCGAATTAATCACATCTGTGGTTATGAACAAAGATCAGGTGGTGAAAGGTTTATTTGGTGAGAAGTATTTTGAAATTACCATAGAGCAAAGATTAGGCATAGATGCAAATGGAAATACTGTAAATATCCTAGGAACATATGGCAATGTGTTGGGGGCTGGACAAAAAAGATTTGCGAGGGAGGTTGGCGTTATAGCTCAACCAAGCGCTGGTTACGAATTTATGGAATGGCAGGGTAATTTAGTATTAGATAGTGTAAGCAAATATTCACCTAGTTTTTCATTTATAATGCCAGAATATGATTTTACATTGTATGCTATATTTAAATCGGCATAATTAATTAACCTTTAAATTATTTATCGTAAAGTGTAATATACTATATGAATTTTCTTACTAAAAAACTAAAGGTTACATGGAAGAGACCCCTCCATATAAATGATACTGTGTCTCTTGTTATTTATAGATACAAGCAAGATATTATTCAGCCTACTTGCGAAAACATGCCTACTATGGGTGAGTTGGTTTACGAGACTCATGTTATAGATGAAGGCTTCTTTGATGATGAGGTTGCTTCAGGTACATGGCATTATGCAATATATTCAAAAAATAAAGCGGGCTTGTCTCCTTGTGCTATAGATACATATGAAATAATGTTCGACTCTGACGGCGATGGTGTACCCGATGACCTGGATCAGTATCCGTATGATCCTAATAGGGCGTCTGGTGTTGATAGCGATGGGGATGGGATAGATGACGAGTTTGATGCTGTAAGTGCGAATATTGCAATTAATTCAGTAGATCTAAATAGCCTGCAGGCCACATTTGATATATCTATAATTGGCACAGATATACAAGCATGGACATTTAGTATAGATGGAGGAGCTCCAGTGCAAGGAACCAATACCACATTCACAGTTCAGTTAGCTTCAGATGGTGTGCATACTGTATTATTTGAAGGATTTGATGGGGCTGGTAATTTCCTTATCGACGAAGAGGAGTCATTTAACTTATCGGAAGACGCATACATAGATATAGAAAGATTAGAGGTTAATGCCGCTGGACATATTGAGGTAGATGTTGATGTAGGTGGAACCGATGTTGAGGCTTGGGGGGTTCAAGTTTACAATGAGTCTGATGCTTTAGTTTCTTATACGGAGCCTAAGCATTTGATTTCATCTGGGATCACGACAGACATAAGGGCTAATGTGAATGGTGGGGCTAGATACAAAGTTATGGTTGTAGCTGTGGATTCAAGTGACGGTAACCTTGCTGTTAATCAGCAATTTATTAACTTGCCCAACGAAGGCGCAGATTCTCTCTGGGGCACCGATACTGGGAGTGGTCAGCTTGGTATACCTGAACCAGATTTAAATTTTTATACTGGCGCGCAGGGTGGTTATGCAATTTATGAGTATCCAGATAGATCGAGTCCCGCTTTTAATGTGACTCATAAGTCTACGGTTTTTACGGGATTCTTGAGTTCTAGTTTTTACACAGATCAGGCGGATGTTTGGCTTTACCAGTTAAGATCCTCTGTATATAGTGAGATGGTTCCTGAAAAATGGTACCAAATGACAACGGTATCTATAACTAATACCAATGGAGATAGGTGTATCAGATTGTTTGTTAATGGAATATTAACTGGGCAGATGGTTTTACATTCGACGCAATCTTCATCCCAAAACAGAAACTTACTAATTGGTGCAGTAGATGTTAGTAGCTGGCAACTTGATCATGCTTTTAATGGTAGAATTGATCAACCTTGTTTTTGGGGAAGAACTTTATCAAATAGTGAGGTACTTGATTTATACAACCAGGGTAGCGGGCTAAGTTACGGTAATATGAGTTCATCAATGAAGACTGATATTAAGAAGTGCTACGAATTTGATTCCCCTTCGGTGGTGTCAACTAGTTCTCACTCTGGTGTAAGTTCTGCAGAGAAGTTCAACGCTTTTGGTTATTCGGTTGAGAAGGTTAGTAACCAAGATGCAGATATAAAGGTTGCTGGAGCACAATTCATAAACCACCCAATTACCCAGCCAGGGGGCAAGGTTTCAAGTCATGCATTCACTCCTTGCTTTTTACCTTCTTTAAAGGACGGAATTAACCCCTCTACTGGAGTAGAGTATACCACGGCTGAGCTTGCTGATTTTTATGGAAGAGACACCAGAAAAGTTTCTACAATAATTGTTGATAGAGCTGGCGATGCCGTTAAGCATATACCTGCAGATTTTAGAGATTTTTCAAGTTCAATTTGGTTGAAGAGGGAAGGTAGGGGCCCTGGGATGACTTCTAACACTGCTACATTAAGGGGATCTGCTGTAGCTTATTTGATGGCTGAGTATGCGGGCTGGTCAAGCGGGAAGGTTTCTAAATTCACAATGCTTACAAGCGGCCCGAGCTATGAGACTGATGCTAATTATTGGATGATAGGCAAGTAATATAAAAAAAAATAATATTACACAACTTATTGTGTAACTATAACTGACTTTTATACATAAAAAGGAATAAGGAAAATGGCAGGAATTAGGGTAAATATTAGGGCTCAAGTGCCCCAGTCGGATTTAAACCGTGTTGAAATGCAATTCAACAAGGTTATGAATCGCATGTCTGGGAAGGAAGTAGCATTTAATATTAATGGAAGAAGTTTTACTCAGCCATTGGGGAGAATTACCGCACAGGCGAATGAGTTTACTAAATCTCTGGAAGCCTCTAATGCCCGTGTTATAGCCTTCGGTGCATCTGTTGGAATTATTAATGCTGTAAGTGACGCCTTTAAGGGGCTTGTTGCAGAGACTATAAAGTTTGAAAAGACATTGGGTGACATCAATGTCATATTAAATTCGTCAAACCAGGGTTTGCAGAAGTTTGGGGATAACCTTTTTAGGGTGGCTAAAAATACCGCACAAAGTTTTAATGTAGTTGCTACGGCTGCTCTCGAGTTTTCCAGGCAAGGTTTATCCATGGAGGAAACCCTCAAGAGGACAAATGATGCCTTGATACTAACAAGGTTAACTAGTTTAAAGGCGGAAGAAGCTGTGGCTGGATTAACGGCTGCAGTAAATGCTTTTGCTGAGACTGGCCTAACCACTACAAACATTATTGATAAATTAGCTGCTGTCGATGTTAGGTTTGCTGTTAGTTCCGAAGATCTGATTCACGCCTTAGAGAGAACTGGCGCTGTCGCTATTGATGCTGGAGTAGAGCTTAACGATTTAATAGGTTTGGTTACAGCCCTACAGCAGACTACTGCTCGTGGTGGTGCTGTTATTGGTAATGGATTGAAAACTATTTTTACTAGAATACAAAGACCTGAAGCTATCAGACAGATAGAAGAACTTGGAGTCAGTGTTAGGAATTTAACTGGAGCAGTTTTACCTGCTGATAAAATATTGCTAAATATGGCTAAGTCTTTTGACAAGCTGACCCAATCACAACAATCAAATGTGGTGCAGTTTTCGGCTGGAATATTTCAGGCCAATGTTTTTCGAGCCGCATTAAGAGATTTAGCGAAAGATTCAAGTTTGTATGAGCAAGCGTCTAAAGTTGCTGGAGATGCAGCTGGAGAAGCCGCACTTAAAAATGAAAAGTTAAATAAAACTTTAGCTGCATTAGCATCTCAAAGCTCAAGTGCAGTAAGAGAGCTCGCTGGAGTGCTTGGTGAACTAATGATTAAGCCTGAATTGGGTACATTCATGGAAGGCTTCCTTAGTACTGTCGAAGGTTTAAAGAATGCACTGGGAGGAGGGGAAGAAGAGGGAAGTACATTTGCGAAAGGTTTTGTTAGGGGTATAGGTAATATTTTAACTGGACCTGGTCTTTTGGCATTTGGTGCAGTATTTATTAAGATGTTGATGAATGTAGGTAAATTTGCTAGCCAGAGTATTAAAGATGTATTGGGGATCGTGGATAAGAAGGAGAAAGTTAGGCAGATAGAAGAGGCTATTGTTAAGGTATTGTCCCAGAATAAATCAATACAGGAAGGCCTTAATGAGCTAGAGGGGGATCGAGTTGGGCAAGAACAATTTATGCTAAAAATTATTGAGGCTCAAACCAATGCAATGGTTAAGCAAAAACAAATAGCCGCCTCATTATCGAGCCCTTTGCTGAGGGCTGGAATCAGTACTGACTTAACAGTAGACTCGAGCGACTTTGTGGACTTAGATAAAAATGCTAAGATTGATAGCTTTGGGGCAAAGGGTGTTATACCAAGAACTACGGTACAAAGAGAAAAACAAGGAGCAATGAGTGCGGGATATCAGCCTGGACCAGTAGACTCAATGGAGGTAAAAGGCATGGGAAGGGTTGTTTACAATAAAGCTGAAACAGTTAAGCAATTCCCTGGAATGGATCAACCAGCAATTATGCCCCCAAGTTCCAGCCGAGCAGGACAGACCTATAAGAAAAATTTCAACAAGCAACATGGGTTCGACCCGTATAGCGAATTAAGTGCTCAAAAATATTCTGGCTTTATACCTAACTATGCAAAAGTTGGATTGAAAAATAATGTTACGGAGAATCAAGAGAGAATGCATCTAAGGGGAACTCCTTATCAGAACTTGCCAGATTATGTATTAAAGGACATCGGGGGAGCGGGTAACCTGGCAGGAGCTAATATAAAGTTTAAAGTCAAGACATCAAGCTTTACAGGTAAAATAGGTAATATAGGTAAATATTTAAATGCACTTGGTGTAGATGATGTGGAGACCACAATACCTTTTGATTTTGTTGATGTTCCAGTAACTAGTAAGGGTAGAATGACAAAGGCTGCAAAAGTTGGACTCACCACTGGCACCACAAAGCAAAGAGGTAACTATGCAGAAAGTCAGTTTCTTAAATCGGATGCGGGGAAGGGCTATTTCTCAACCGCTGCAGACGATCAGTCTGTTGTTGATGGTATTAGTGAAGGAGGCGCTCCTACAGAGGTTAAGGCTGCAAGTATTGACCTTCAGAATATTTTATCAAAAAGTATAAGGAGATACTCTAATCAAAAATTTAGAGAAACATTAATGAGTGTTGTATCTCACCATAAAGATGTCGCAAGATCAACAATACCTAATAATTTAGTAGACGGATTCAGTACTAATGGTGAAATAGCTGACGCATTATCTGGCTCAGTAGCAAGGTTAGAAGAAGATAGTATAGTTAAAAACTTGAGTACTCTGGCAAGAATGGGGCAATATACTATTCCTGGAATGACTCCCGAAGAAGTTAAATCTTCTATCCATAAGCAATCTTTCAGGCAGGACCTTTTGTCTAGTGGCGTGGGTCAGGACGAGAAAGACCTTCTTATAAGTTACGGAATGAGTGGTGGACTGATACCTAACTTTGCTGCTCAGAAAAAAACCATGACAAACGATTGGTATGACTTTGATGAGACTTTAGCCACCTATCCTGAGACCGTGACTTCTGACGATTTATTTCATGCAGAATCCGCGCGGCTTGCTAGGCCAACTGATCTAGCGAAATCACTAGCAAAATCGCTTAAGGGTAAACCCCTTAATGTTATGACCGCAAGAGCTGGGGAGTCAAGACCTTTTATTAGTGATAAGTTGAAATCTTGGGATATAAATCCTGGCAGGATAATAACAACTGGAAACATTAAGAATAACCAGACTCCTGCTCAGAAAAAAGCCATGATTCTTGAAGACATGTGGAAGAAAAATGGAGGGCGGTACAATTTGACAGACGATGCTCCTGAGAATATTGCAGCAATTGAGGCTTTAGGTAACAAAGACATAATGGGGAAATTACATTTGTTTGATGGGCAAAGTGCAGGCAGGGGTAGTGGTAATTCAGGGGGTCTTATTCCTAATTTTATAAAATGGTCTGATAGGCCAGGCGGGGGTAGTAAGATCCCGAAACCAGATAACCCAGGACTTTACAGTAAGGAGGAAGTCGAAGAGCTTAAGAGTATGGGTTACAAAAGAACAGATAGTCATGGTTGGCATTTTGCCAAGCCTACTGGTCTTAAGCATACACCTCCAACAACTTCGTCTCCTTTTGGTCTGGCTGGACCAGTATCATTTGACTTTTTAAGCAGAATGATTCAGCACGATAGGGAAATGTATAGCATACCAAACCGAGGTGGTGATAATGCTAATCTGGATGAATTAGGGCAGAGCCTCATTAAGGGTCAAAAAAATGCCGCTATTATAGGTTATGATTCGTCAGTAAATAAAATGCAACTCATTGAGGGTAACCACAGGGTTGCAGCATTAGGTAGGTTAAACAAAGACAGAGCTAAGACTCAAAAATTTTACACAGGCATGCATGCTTATGTGTCTGGCGTACCACTAAGAGATCCTTCGCAGATGGATCATGCCGCAGGCTTCGTGAACCAGCAAATTTATCCACCAAAAGTTCCAGATGATATAATTGAAGCTAAAAAGGATCCGTATAGAGGTCCAGGTCAATTTGTTCAAGGGTCTTGGGCTCCAAGCGATTTCGGTATACCAAATTTTGCAGGTGACGAATTTTGGGACAATGGATATTTTCGAGAAAAAACTAAGGTTATATCTGACAAGGAAACTGGAACAACATTAAAATATAAGAACTTATCTCCTGGCTATGCAGATATTTCACATATCCAGCAAGGAGAGAGCGGGAAAAAGGGAGGGGCATTTAGAAACTTTAATAAACTAGCCTCCCAATACGATTCAATTGGGTCAGGGTTCTTGACTCCTCAGCGTGCAGGAGTTGGGCCAACACCTTGGGCGAAATTAGTTCACATGTTCCCTCAAATGAAGAACAGAATACAGGAGGGTATGGAAACAATGGGGGAGTTCAGAATAGATGAAACAGAAATTCCTTTTAAAAGTCTAGTGGGTTTAAAAAGGGACTACGGATCATTAGTAAGAGAAATGCCTGACATTGAAACTTTTGTAGAAAATTACGGTAACGGGCCATTTTTTGATGAAGGAGTGGCTCTAGAGAACCTGTCAACATATAAAGTAAAGGGTAAGGGGGACGGCGCTGCTGGATTTAAATCAAAAGGTTTAGTGCCTAACTTTTTTAATCCAATAGAAGGTTTAAGTAAAACTTATAAAAGAATTTCAGGGTCGAGCAACCCAGATAAGGTTGTCCTTACGAACAAGGTAGATCATGTTATGCCTAAAAAAGAAGGCGAGACTTGGCCGATGTATGAGGATAGGCATTTGCAGTATCTTAATAGTAAGGGTATTAATGTGCAGGATGGAAATAGTCTTAATTACGGCAAGACCTCTGCGGTAGATGGGTTTGAGCCACCCTCTTCCACTTCTGGAAAAGATGTATTCTTGAATTTATCTGAGGCTAAAAGTGGAAAGTTCAGGAATATACTTGTTGGTGATAAATTTATTAGAGGTCCGTATGAAAACATGGAAAGTGACAGTACGCTCTGGGGGGCAAACCAGTCCCCCTTTGAGAACCCATTAAAGCAAACCATACATGTAACTGGTCACCTCGTAAAGTCAAAAGCTAAAGGTTTAGTACCAAATTTTGTAGACTTAGAAAAGGTAAAGCAATTAGCGGCAAGAGGAGTTGGAGGAGAAAAAGCAAACGCTCAAAGAATTTTAAATAAAAGATCTATTAAATCTAAAAATATGTTTCATGATATTATTCTTGATTCGTTTTTAGATAACCCTAATCAGGACTATCCTCCTGGTACATCTATAGTTGACCATTTAATATCACTAGGCTATGATGAAAAACAAATAAGATCTGCTGCTAAAAACCCAAAAGGTTACAGAAGGGCAGCGGAAGGGCTGATACCTAATTTTGAAAATGTACACTTAAAGAGGGGACAGACTGATCCAGATGCGCCCCTCATGGAGCCTAGTATTAATCCGTTACTTTTTGAGCCTATACTCTCAGCTAACACACCAGATGATGTTTATCAAAAGCTATTGAGTTTTATGCAGGCTCATGCTACTGGGGGTTTTTCAGGCAGGTCATCTGTGGGCACAACAGGTCAACTTGGTAAAAAACTAGAAGACTATATAAGTAAATCTTTTCTGCACTCTAGTGGAGCTTTTGAGACTTGGGACGAGGATAGCGACCCTTATTCTGAGAAGTGGATTAACAGTGAAGGTTTAGCGGCTGATCAGGTCCATTCTTCTGGAATGATGAACATAGGGTCAGGGGCCGTTTCCTTTACAACTAGGGACGCAATAGCAGATCAATTTCACAAGTCAAAAAAAGACGGAGGAAAATCAAAGGGTAAGGTACATGAGTTGACGGTTCCTCGAAAAAATATCTTTGGTAAAAAGAAATTACTAAGGATGCTGAACATGGGAGCCAAGCCACCTCACTATCCAATGGTTGATAAGCTTAAAAGTTCAATAAAAAACGGTTCATTTTCTGACTACTGGAAAAATAAAGGTGGGCTGTTCATGAATATTGACGGAGAAAGAAATGATCGCAGTTT
>Ga0055584_100000403_pt1 | contig 40955 bp, 28 predicted proteins | sample OSDHelmetaG_FD_58716 | JGI IMG/M metagenome (GOLD analysis project Ga0055584, IMG submission 58716) | Pelagic marine sediment microbial communities from the LTER site Helgoland, North Sea, for post-phytoplankton bloom and carbon turnover... | ecosystem: Environmental > Aquatic > Marine >...
ATCCCCGGGAAAACGCAGGACGGACGTCGGCATGCAGATTCAATCTCTGTGCTCTTGCAAGCAAGACGATACATATTTGCAGTCGGACCACCGAGATCGGAAATCACGCCGGTAAAACCAGGCACTTGATCTCTTATCGTTTCGATCTCGCGGATAATCGAATCTTCCGAACGACTCTGAATAATGCGGCCTTCGTGCTCGGTAATCGAGCAGAAGGTACAACCGCCGAAACAACCACGTTGAATCGCAACGGAAAAGCGAATCATCTCGTACGCTGGGATCCGCGCATCGCCATAGGCTGGATGTGGTACGCGTTCATACGGCAATTCGTATAACGCATCCATCTCCACCATATCCAACGGTAAAGGCGGCGGATTTAGCCACAGATCACGGTCTCCGTGAGCTTGCACAAGCGGACGGGCATTGCCTGGGTTCGACTCTGTATGCAAAATTCGCGACGCGTGCGCTTCCATGATCGGGTCATCGCGAACCTGCTCAAAACTGGGCAGTCGAATCACAACATTGGCACGGTCAGCGCGCTGCAAGTCACGTTCGAAGCGCACCACAACTGAGCCCGGGCGCGGCACTTCTGACGCATCCGCGGCAGTTTTATCTGCCTCATTAACTGATGGCGCCATTGAGTAAGGATCGGGTCGGCGCGGTAACGAGCCGGGGATATCCAGATGCGAAGAATCCACTTCTACCCAGTCACTGGCCGGATCGCGCAACATAAAGGCGGTGCCGCGCAAATCCGTTATCTGCTCGATTGGCTCACCTGCGGCAAGTCGATGTGCCAGCGGCGCCAACGCACGTTCTGCGTTCCCAAATAGAAGCAAATCTGCCTTGGCATCCAGTAACACCGAGCGGCGCACCGTCTCCGACCAATAGTCGTAGTGCGCAATGCGTCTCAAGGACGCTTCGATACCACCGACAATTATTGGCGTGTTACCAAATGCTTCACGTAATCGCTGGGTGTAAACAATGACGGCGCGGTCCGGGCGTTTGTTCGCTTCGCCGCCAGGTGTGTAGGCATCGTCGTTGCGAATCCGTTTATCCGAAGTGTAACGGTTGACCATCGAGTCCATATTGCCCGCAGTTACGCCGAACATTAACGCGGGCGGCCCGAGCACCTCAAAATCAATCGTGCTACGCCAGTCAGGCTGGGCAATAATGCCCACGCGAAACCCATGGGCTTCGAGCAGACGGCCAACAACAGCCATACCGAAGCTTGGATGGTCAACATACGCATCGCCGGTGACCAGGATGATGTCGCATTCATCCCAGCCAAGGAGATCCATTTCCTCACGCGACATAGGCAGGAATGGTGCCGGTGTTAAGCGTTTTGCCCAGTACGGCTTGTGATCGAACAAACCGTCCGCACTTTTCGCCGCGGCTAACGGAAATCTTTCGTTCGAGGCATTGGCAATCACTTATCGGGTACCTGAGTGTCGGTACGGATTGTCTTTGGCGCCATTGCATCTGCAAGTCGCTCGCCCAGAATCCGAGAAATATTAAAGTTAAGCGCGGCTACGATGCGCGGAAAATAACGCAAATCCTGGCGCATACGTACGTAGTCAAATCTTAGTGCCTGTACATTGGTCAATGCGCGCACATCAGCAGTCCGCTCAATTTCCCGGACATAGCCCACTTCACCGAGCACTGTGCCGGTGCCGACAACGGCTACTTGGCGAGCAGTCTCGCCATCGCGTCGCACCACTTCCGCTTGGCCGGAGAGTATCAGAAACAGGCTGCGACCAAGTGTGTCTTGTTCAAGCAAGAGCTGCCCAGCAGCAAAATCTTGCTGTTCGGAGATGAGAATCGCTTTACGAATCTGATAATTCGTCATGTCTTTGAACAAAGGACTTTCTTCGAGCACCTTGCCATCCATATTCATGGCGAGAATGTCGTACAGACCAACCAAGCGGATGCGCGCCATAATGATGGGCGTGATCAGTAAGTTGGCAAACACTGAGAACATCATCGTAGCAGCTGCGAGCGCGCCGAATTGCGCGATTATCGTAAAATTGGAAAACAGCAAGATGCCGAAACCCAAAGCCAGCGCAAGGCTAGTGGCAACGACCGGAAGCGCTTCTTCGCCCACAGTCACCTTCACCGCCTGCTCATTGTCCGTGTTCTTACGTGAGTGTTCGTTGTAGCGCGAAAACAAATGTATGGTGCCGTCGATCGCAATGCCCACGGCGATTACCGCAACCATTGCCGTTCCTGGATTCAGTGGGATCCCCAGCAATCCCATAACACCAAACATCAAGATGATCGGGATCAAGCTGGGCACAAGGGCGATCAAACCGCCCTTAATTGATGTGAACATAATCGACATGATGACGAAGATTACAAGCACCAAAATCCCCAGAGATTTGGCCTGACCCGCGATCAAATTTTCCGCCGCGGCATTGATCATCAAGTTCTCACCAACCACGTAGGCTTGCATATCACCGCCCGCTATACGCGCGGCAACTTCGCGAAGTTCGTTGATGTGTGGGTTGAGCGTGCGTGAATCACTCACGTTGTGGCGTACTAAGATATTGGCGCGGCGGCTATCGTTGCTCAGATAACCCTGGATATCGCGGCGGTGGAAGAACAACAAGAACTGCGTGACAAGGTGTCGATTCCGAGGAACAACATATTGCTCCGGGTCTCCACCGTGAAATTCTCGATTTACTAGCTTGAGATGATCCGCAATAGAAATACTGCTATCGAATATTTTCTGGGAACGAATAAATTCCTGTAGCCGCTCTAACTTGCGCAGATTATCAGGATGCGTAAACGCACGGTCTTGCTCTGCCTCAAGGACAACAAAAAACACTTTAACGCCAGCCAGATCACGCTGCAGCTTATTTGCGTGCGTGAGTAGCGTGCGATCATCGCGAAAATACGAATAAGGATCGTTGGTCACGTAAAGCTTTGATGCTTGATAGACAAAGAAGGCGCATAGCGCAAATGTCATGACCAATATCGGCCCGGCAAGATTCTGCCGCCCAAACCCTAGCAAGGTAACGATGAAGCCAGTAAAACCATGCGCTTGGCCATCAGGACCAGTGCCGCGCGCTTTACGTGGCCCAGCAATTGACAAAACCAGCGGCACGAACAATAGGGTGATGACACCGTTGGCGACGATTGCGAAGGTCGAAGCTAGAGCAAATTGACGGATAAGCTCGATATCACCAAAAATGTTGCTGGCAAAACCGAGTGCAGTGGTCAGCACTGTTAACAACAGTGGCACGCCCATCTTGCGCATCATGTAACGCGTCGCAGCGATACGTGGTTTGGCGTTAGCGGGATCCCCACCAAGCTTTTGCAAGCCTTGGTAGTAGGCCGTGAGCATGTGCGTGTCTTCGGTAGAACCGATCACAATCACCAACGACGGCAACATCGCGCTCAGAATATTTACCGGAATGCCGACATGGCCCATTACCCCAAAAGTCCAGATGAGGCTTAATGCGGCAGAAACCAGAGGCAGCAGAGCACCGAATACACTACCAACGAACAGCAAAATGGTGAGCGACAGCAATGCTGCTGACAACGGACCGAGGAGCTTGAGGTCTTCCAGCAGGCTGGTCTTCAGCTCAGCGTTGATGCGCGTTGGCCCGATCTGAAATATTTCAGCGAACGACTCGCGCGATTGCGACACTGCTTGCTCCAGCGCTGCATTTACTTCTTCGTCAAAATCGGGCTCATCGGCGGCGGGCCGAATGGTCACCATCAAGGTGGTTGCGTTGCCGTTCGAAGAAACATAATTCCCAACAATTAGCGGATTGGCCAGGGCGTCCTCGCGCGCTTGTAAGATCGCGCCAGCATCTTGTAGCTTGCCAATCAGGAGTTCTTTCGAGTCCAGATTGCGACCTTGGCCTCGGACAGTACGCAAGTTCACGATGCTCTCGACGCGCTCTACGTAGTCCAAGCCCTCGAGTTCGTCTTGTAAGCGTTGAATCGCGCCCATTCGTGCCGGCGTCCATAAATTGGGATCGCGCACGTAGATGATGGTGCGATTATCGGAGCCAAACTCCTCGGAGACGCGCAAATAAGCTTGCCGGTCCGGATTCGAATCCGGGATCATGCTGCTAAATCCGGTATCGACCTTGAGTTCCGTCAAACCTTGCGCAGCAAGCGCGGTGATCAGCGCCAGCACCAAAAAGGTAATTAGGCGAAACTCAGCACCAATAAGGAACAAACGATCGATCATCGAAGCCAACTTCCAGTCGTAGCGCTCCGAGGGCCGGTCGCGAGATCGTGCGCGCGCTCACAAACCATGCATTTTGAGTGCGCAGTAATCATGGTTGCGCAGACTCAAGTGCACCAACGGCGGCGTTTTTTATGTGCCGATTCGCGATCAAGTAGGCAGGTTCAAAGAGTTCTGGTGGAACATAGTCCTTGGAATAGACCCGCCTATCGATCTTGAGCAGTGTCGTATGCGAATTACGGTCATGGTTCATGACTAGCATATTGGCGCGCCAAGTCGCGCCATAGACACGGTGTAAGTCGTGATAACTGAGGCGTTTTATGTATCGCAGGTTACGATCATAAAAATCGGTCTGCGTGATCATAAAGTTGTCTTTGCGAATCAGATGACGCCGCAAGCCATAGCTCGTAGTTTTGCCGATGGCCGCTTTACGCGGGTAGGCATCAACTAGATAATAATTCGTGTCTTCGATGATGCGTTCGCCAGTTAACAAATAAGTAAATTCGCTCGCCAATTCCACCGTCAGATCTTCGACCGCGAAGTCGGTTCCGAGAAACGCGCCGGTGCGCCCGTTACCCGTAGGGCGTTTCATCTCCGCGCCAAACGCTGGCAGATAGATGCGATTGCGCACATCACCGTTTGGAGATCGAACCGCCAGCAGCGCCACACCACGGATCTCATCTGGGTCCACAAATACCATCAGGAATTTAACCGTCTGGTCGCTCTCGACGCGCATATAGCGGTGCACTCGGCGCACTTGGCGTTGGCCACTTTCGTCAACCAGCACCATCGTTTGTGCTTCGAACACATACGGAAACTGCTGATGCCGGCGTACCTGTTCGGCCATGATCGTTGGCCCGTCGAGTACCGCATCCGACAAATGTGTTGCGTGACTCGGAGCGATAACAGTGGCGAGAACCCCCAAGGCAACGACGCTCCGGCATGCCTGCAGCAATGCTATTTTGGTGTGTGCACGGCATACGATGCGCGCACCAAGCCACCAAGCCCGTACCAACACACCGGTGGCCACGGGAATGCTCAACTGGTACCGCGGTGCTTGACTATTGCGGTCGCGATCTGACGACTGAGTTGCGCCAGCAAGTCGCTCATGGCGGCGACGGTTGCAGCCATCGTATTGACCGCCGACTGCGGCTCACTGTGCAAAGTAGTGATCTGTGACACCAATGTCTGCCCTTGCGCACCATCGAGCACCCGCCAATGCGCCACCAACACAACGCGACCATCTGGGCCACGCTCAAACTGCATCACTTCGACCTCGACCTGCACGTCCACGCCAGCAGGCGTTCTGCGTGCAGCTATATGTACTTCCGAGGTACCGAGCAACTGGGCGAAGTTTGCCGCCAAGGCACGCGACACATTCTTTTCTAAATTCCCGCCCCATTGCTCGAAATCAGAAAACAGCAAGCGGTTCGCATCGACACGGGTGACGATTTGCGCGCGCTGCAGGTACTGCGGTAAACCTACTGTCGCCAGATCAACAACGAGCGGCTTAGCACTTGGCACGCCATCAACAGCGCTGGTGCCCGCCGGCAGCGCGCCCAACACGAAGAACTGCGTGTCGGGAACGGCCTCACCTTGCATTATGCAACCGCTTAGCGCCAACGAGAGCGCCAGCGTAACGGCGATGAGTCGGGATGCAGATTGCAAAAACATAGCGAAATATACCTGTTGCGCAGCCAAGAGGGGTTCGATAGTAGATTTTAGCTTGTTCGGGCCTTGACCACAGGCGTACTCGCAGCCATCCCAATATCGCCGCCTGGCCAGCTTCATCACCACGGTCATCAGCGCCGCCGCTTGCCGAAGATAAAGGCGTCAGGATTACGTTCGAGCATATCGACCAATCCCTTAATCGAGCGTGCTGTTTCGGTGAGTTCATCTGCAAGGTTGATGTAGCCGCTTTGTAGCGGCGAGTTGCTCTTCAGCACGCGGTTCACAAGACCTAATGTGCCCTGCAAGGACTTCAAAGCGGTGCGCCCCGCAGTCACGGTCTGGTCAACATTTGAAACCAGCGGATCTACCCGTTTATCGAGTTTGGCCACCATAGCGCGAAACTGCACGACCGTGGTTTCTAACTGAGCGAGCGAATTTTTGATTTCTGGCGCGTTAACGAGCTTGTTGGCACCAGCAAGCGTTCCGACAATCTCTGTATTAATTCGCTTGATATCAAGGTTTGCGAGATTCTCAAGCACACCCTTGACCGAGCTCGTCAGCTCTTCGAGGCTTGCCGGGATAGTCGGCAACTCTGGGTACGGTCCCCCCGCATTGACTAACTCAATCTCCGTATCTGGATGCATGTCCAGTTCGACAAAGAGTTGACCGGTGAGCAAGCTACCGGTTTGCAGCCGCGCGCGTAATCCGCGTTCGACCAGCAAGCCCAACACTTGGTGCGGCCCTTCGCCTTCGTCAGAACCTCGCGCGATCACCCGCTCAGGCTCTATTTCGATCACTACCGGGATGCGGAAGGTCGTGTCACGGCTGTCAAACTCAAGCCTAACATCGACGACGCTACCCACCTTGATACCTTTAAATTCTACTGGCGCGCCAATATTAAGCCCGCGCACCGAGCCACTGAAAAACACCACGAAACGCAGCCGTTGCGTAAATGATTGCTCCGCGATGCTGGCGCGGTCCTTGTACAGCGTAAAAATCACGTCGTCCAAATCGGACTTAAGCGGCTCGGCATCCTCTGGAGTCTCAAAGCCAATTCCGCCGAACAAAACAGATTGCATTGACTCAGTACGTACATTGAGTCCTTGCGAGTCGAGAGTCACATCGACACCGCTGACATTCCAAAACCGAGTATTGCTACGAATCAACTGATCAAATGGCGAGCGCAGGAATGCGTAAATGAGCACACTCTTGCGGTCACTGCCAAGTTCATGTCCAAGTACCTCTCCAGCATTGATGCCGCGATAATGCACTGGCGAGCCCGAATCCAGCGAGCCTAGTCGGTCGGACACCAAGGTCACCCGACGCCCGGCTGCATCAGCACGTACAACCGGCGGCGACTCCAAGCCCTCAAAATGGCGCTGCGGCGCACCAGCGCCTGGCTCAACCTCGATGTATGCGCCAGACACTAAGGTGCCCAAGCCGGACACACCACGCGCCGACAGCCGTGGCCTAACTACCCAGAATCGAGAGCCTCTACGCAAGAATGTCTCAGCGTCTCGAGCCATCTGCGCCGACAGTAAAACATGCGAGAAGTCGTCGCTAAAACGTAGATTCTCAACGACACCTATCTCGATATTCTTGTATCGGACTTTAGTCTTGCCCGCCTCGATTCCCTCAGCGGTACGAAATGCCAAGGAGATGCCCGGCCCTTTCTCGGCAAACGTCTTGTAAATGAGCCAGCCGCCAACCAACAATACGAGCATCGGTATGATCCAGATGAACGAAGGCATCTGGGATGAGCGTACTTCCGGATCCGACACGCGTGCGTCGCCAGTCGTATTGCTCACTGGGCAGGCCTCACGGCGTGGTCCCAGATAAGACGCGGATCAAAACTGTGCGCAGCAAACATGGTCATAACCACCACCGCACCGAAGTAGCTGGCACCGATGCCCGGCTCGATAGTCGCCAGCGCTTGTAATTTAACCAGTGCACTCAACACGCCTACCAAGAAAATATCCACCATAGACCAGGCGCCAACGACCTCAGTGAGTCGATACAAACGAGTCCGCTCAGCCGCTCGCCAGGGTGAGCGGCGTTGCACACTAATCAATAAGTAAATCAGTAGAATTATTTTGACCACCGGCACCACTACGCTGGCGACAAACACCACCGTAGCGAGACCTATAGCGCCCGCTTCCAATAGCTGCGCCACGCCGCTCAATATTGTACTGGGTTCGCCGCGCCCAAGCTGAATCACCGTCATAACAGGATAAAGATTAGCTGGAAACAGCAAAATCACCGCCGAAATCACCAATGCCCAGCACCGCACCAGGCTGTTGGTTTTACGAAACTCGTGCAGGGGAGTTCCGCAGCGGTGACACTTGTGGCGGTGCTGTGCCGCAGCTATAGGGGTGAGCGCAGTGCATACGTGGCACCCCAGCAAACCGGCCGCAGCAGCACCAGATTGGAGCTGATCCACTGCAACTGGCCAGCGCTGGCGATCCGCATCTGGGTCCCAGATGAATTCCGCCCGAAAGCTGGCGTTCGCAGCGGTTGCCACAATCATCAATGCAGCAAACGCGAACAGCGATACCCCAGGGACAACGGTCGCCAAGTCCACCAGCTTCACGAACGCGACCAACACCCCAAGCATGAACACGGCCAGCAGCGACCATGGCCCAACTGCGTGCATAGTGCGATAAACAATGCCGGCACCAATCGCCTTCACCCCCAAACTCAGCGGGATCAACAACCACAGCAGGCCAATGATGGTGATAAGTGGGAATAAAACACTCGTCAGGCCAACCAGAATGGCCAAATCAGGCATGCCTGCATTCCACAAGGCCAGCACGCCAGAAGTCACTACGTTCTCTTCGAATATCCCCTCAATCTTGAGCGACAAGAACGGAAAAGCATGCGTGATCAGGAACAATCCAAGCGCAGCCAGCGCCAACGCTAGCGGGCGCTCAATGCCATAGTGTAAATGCTTAAAAAGTACCGCGCCGCAGCGCACGCAGTGCGCGCTTGCGCCACGCTGAAGATGCACACGACGGTGCAGCGCATCACATTCATGGCACGCGACTAGTTCGTGTGTGCTGCATATCGCCGGATCAATCGGCTCGGCAACAACCGACTCAGGCGGCACGTTGGAAGCGTTCTCCACGATCGGCACCGGCGTCAAACTGCAAACTTTCGGTAAGATTGCGAATGCTCGGCAAGGTGTTTATCTCTTGCAGCGCTGTTTCCAGCGATTGTTGCCGAGCGCGCGGCAACTGAGCTGCACAGCAATCATCGAATTTTGCGCGTTTCTCAGCCTCAGTGAACGGCCTTTCAAAGGTGCCTCGAGCGCTATCGACGCGTTGATTTAGCCGGCTACCATCATGCAGCTCAATGCTAACTTCATGCGCCAAACGTACCGTTGAGTCTGCGCCTTCGGCACCAACCGGATACGCACGCATGTTGGTCAACGGTAATAAAGCACGTACCTCGGCACGATCAACCGCGCTGGGGGTGAAGTCCGCAAGCTTCAAGGCGCCAAACTTCAATGCCAGCGCCACGCAGTAGTTCAGCGAAAAACGGGCCTCCATTTCTTGTGTAGGCTCGGGATAACACAAGTTGCGTAGGTTGCCGTGACCCACCAAGGCATCAACTTGACGCACATCACTCGCCTGGAACCCGTGCGCCGCACGTAAATCCAACACGCCATCGAGGATCTTGTGCGCGGACCCGCAACACGGGTACAACTTCGGCGCCAAACCAAATTGCGCGAGCGCCAGCGGCGCACCAAGGCTGGTGACTAACGGCGCCCAGTCGATATCTGCCTGTCCAGCATAAAGGTCGAGAAGCCCACGCTCGCCTTCGATGGCATCGCCTCGCGCGGTCATACCATTAGCCGCCAAAGTTGCTGCCAACACCGCATTGTGCGCAGCCATGCCTGCGTGAAACGGCTTTGCGGGCGAGCCAAACTGCACTTTCGGCCCAGATGCCAGACTGACGGCCAAACTGAGTGCGTGCCTCGTTTGCGTTTTGTCTAAGCCCAGCAAGCGCGCGCATGCGCCTGCAGTGCCTATGCAACCAACCGTTGAGGTGCTGTGCCAACCGAGGTCGTATTGCTGTCGGCCAATACCGCGACCAACAAAGGCGTGCGCCTCCAAACCAATGATGTAAGCATCAATAAGCGCGCTACCATCGCTGTCGTGCGCGTCGCCAAGCGCCAGCAAGGCTGGCACCAACACAGCTGAAGCATGTGTGAACGCAGGCAAGTAATTGTCGTCGAAGTCGAGCACATGGGCGGCCATGCCATTAGCCATAGCGGCCCACGGAGCAGCCGCGCTCGCATGTGATCCTGCTACCCGAGATGGGCCACTGCCGTAGGCGAGCATGCTCTGGCGTATCCGCGCCGCCGCCTCATCGCCGGCGCCGGCGACCATGCACGCCACAGTATCACGCAGACCATCATAAGCACGCGCCAGTACGTCAGCGTCAACGCATCTAGGTGCTGTTGTGATCCAATCGGCCAGTGCCGCTGTCACCGCCGGGCGCGAATGCGAATTTGTAGTTGTCGTCACTTGGCGTTCCTGCCTATGGGTTGATTTCGGTGAGCCCGATGCGCGGTTGCGTACTAGCCAGTCACCGCTTGCGCTAATTTGCGCGGTTCAATTGGCACTAGGCCAGCAAGGCCAGCGTGTTCTTCGTAAACTGCAGCCGCTGCCAACAGATCTGCTTCAGCACGCGGCCCGGTGACCATTTGCAAGCCAACCGGGAGCCCACTAGCGGTAAAGCCCGCCGGCACGCTGAGCGCAGGGAATCCAGTCAAAGTGATGGCGTATGCGATAGTGCACCATTGGATGTAATTGTCGAACTCGACGTCGCCGCAACTAGCCACATAACGGTCTTCAATCGGATAAGGGGGCACGATCGTGGCAGGCGATAACAACAGGTCGTAGGTATCGAAAAACTCCGTCGCACGCGCAATGTAGCGCGCTCGCGCCAGCTCAACACGCGCAATATCGTCCATCGTAATGGCACCAGCACGTTCGATGTTCCAAATAACTTCGGGCTTGAGTGCGTCTCGGTGCGAATCCAGTAAACCCTTCTTGCCAACATAAAAGCTGATGGCTCTATAGGTCTGAAACAGATCCTGTACATCATGAAAGTCCGGGTGGGCCTCTTCCACGATGCAACCCATCTGCTCGAATTTGCGCGCCGCAGTTGCACACACGGCGGCAACTTCGGGATCCACCGGAGTGACGCCGAAATCGGGTGAAAACGCCACTCTGGCAGGCATTTTTCGCGCCGCAACCGCAGCCCGGTAAGACTGCGCTTCGCGCGGCATCGACAATGGGTCGGCGCGATGGTGGCCGACCATTGCGTCCATCAACAACGCGAGATCCGGCACATTACGTGCCATCGGTCCAGAAATTGAAAATGGGTCGTTAGGCATGCCGCCCAAGGAGGCAGGAAAAGCGCCTGCGCGTGCAGGACCATGAGCAACCCGCCCCGGGCTCGGTCGAAATCCAACTATCGAACAAAAACTCGCCGGGTTACGCAATGATCCACCAAGATCCGAGCCGCTCGCCAACCACGCCGTGCCGCTAGCCAAGGCCACCGCCGAACCGCCCGATGAGCCAGCACAACTCTTGCGCATGTCCCACGGGTTGAGCGTCGCGCCAAAAACTTCGTTAAAGGTATTCGCGCCAGCGCCAAATTCCGGAGTATTGGTTTTGGCATAAATAATGCCGTCGTTGTTCTCCACTTGCTCAACCATACAATCAGAGCCATCGGGAATAAAGTCTGAGTAGATTGGTGATCCCCAGGTCGAGCGCACGCCGGCTACAGGCTGTAAGTCTTTTATCGCGACCGGAAGGCCAAGCAATAAGCCACGCTCCGACATAGGCTTGCGGGCCAAGGCATCAGCGGCGGTGCGAGCACGGTCAAAGCATGCGGTGGTGATGGCGTTCAAATCACCGTCAACCAGCGCAATGCGCTCCTCAAGAGCATCAAGCAAATCTATCGGCGTTAGCTCATCACGCGCAAGCGCCTGGTGCAGTTGCGTCGCACTCTTAGAGATTAGGGACTGGTCCGACATACGAATTCCTCAGTTAAAAATTAGTGTAGCGCTGCGCGTGCCAAAGCCTGGGCACACGCCATCATTCCCAGATGGTGGCAGGAGTCACAGGCCCGACCGCCGCGCGCGAGCCTGAGCTCAACCCTGCGGCAACTCACGCTCAGCGCTAAGGCGCTCAAGCGCGCGCGCCAAAGCCGATACGGTGAAGTCGATATCTGCGTCGGTGTGCGCCGCAGACACCAAGCCACCCGGCTTGCCGGACATGTCGACCCCCTCCACCATCAGCGCCAAGCGCAATTTGTTAGTGACCGGCGCCTTGCTGGAGCGTTTGATTGCATCAATGCCCCAATCATGTGGCGCCAGCGCACCGTGGTCCAGCTCAGCGCCATCTGGATTGACGAAAAAGTAAAACGCACTGTGGGTGCCGTAACATGCCCAATTTAGACCTTGCTGCGCAAACAAACGATTAGCGCCATCGCGTAAGCGTTGCGCACCGCGTGAGGCGGCCGCACAGGCGTCTTCGGCAACTAAAGTATCCAGTGCCGCGATCCCAGAAGCTGCACAAACCGGATTGGCATTGTATGTACCCTGATGACCAACCTTTTCTATGCCGCGCGCCGCACACACCTCGAAATCCAAGTGGTCCAGAATCCGTTTGGCGCCCGCGATGCAGCCGCCAGGCAAACCGCCTGCAACGATTTTGGCGAAGGAGGTCAAATCCGGAGTGACGCCATAGTAGCCTTGGGCACCGTTGGCGGCGACGCGAAAGCCCGTAACAACCTCATCAAAAATAAGCACGATGCCGCGCTCAGCGGTGGTCTTGCGCAAGGCATCAAGCATGTCTTCGTGCAAGGGCAAAGCGCTAAATGAGCCGCCCGTAGGCTCCAGAATAACCGCCGCTATGTCATCTTCGCTGTGCAATAACGCAATGGTCGCTTCAACATCTTGGGAATCGGCCAAAATGACGTTGTCTGCAATGCCTGCGAGTACCCCAGGGGTGGCGCTGCCATCAAAGTGGCTATCGACACCAAAGGCAACATGATCTTGCCAACCATGAAAGTGGCCACCGAATCGTAGTAATTTGGATCGCCCGGTATGCGCACGCGCTAAACGAATTGCCAATAGATTGGCTTCGGTGCCCGAGGACGTGAAGCGCACCCGTTCGGCACTTGGCACTAACTTCTGGATACGCTCGCCCCACGCCATTTCCAAATCGTGGCATGCGCCGTAGTGGGTACCAAGCTCCAGCTGGGCGTGGGTTGCCTTGAGCATCTGCGGATGCGCATGACCGAGAATCAGGGCGCCGTGTCCACCGTAATAGTCCACGTATTCGTTGCCATCAACGTCCCACTTGCGTGCGCCTTTGGCGCGTTCTACATAAATTGGATACGGCGACAATTTGCGCGCGTCATGCACCAATCCGCTCGGGAATATTTCTCGCGCCTGCTGTGCTCGCTCAGATGAGCGCGCAGTGCGCTCGCGATAAGCAGCCTCAATTGGCGAATTACTAGAGTCTGGACTGGTCATGAATGAATCCTCCGCACCGGCTAATAGAGTTTACTCACCAAGGATAGCTTGGCATTGTGGCAAGTGTCAGGAAGTCAGATTACTCGAAATTGATTCGATATCCCGGAGATCGCCATGGCACACATCGCAAACGAACGAGTCGCATACCACAACGGACACATCGTGCCGGAAAGCCAAGTACTGGTCTCGTTCCGCGATCGTGGTTTCAAATACGGTGAAGCTGTGTTCGATACCGCGCGAACCGTCGGACATAAGCCGTTCAGGCTCGAACAGCATGTCCAGCGCTTGTATCGCTCGATGCGCTATCTGGATATCGACTCTGGCCTCACGCCGACGCAGATGGTTGATTTATCCATGCAAGTGCTCGACGCCAACCTACATCTGTTGGGTGCGGATGAAGACTACTGGCTATTTCAGCGAGTGTCACCGGGTACTGGCGACAGCTTTAACGCGCAAGGGAGCGCTACGCCGACAGTGATCATAGAGTGCACCCCATTGCCGCTAGCGGCACGTGCGCCACTGTTCCGTGATGGTGTGCGCGTGCGCATCCCGGCAACACGCAGAACCCCTCCAGACTCCCAAAGCCCACGCGCGAAAACCCAGAACTATATAAATCTGCTCATTGCAGATCGTGAGGTACGGGCTCAAGACCCTGACGCGTGGGCCATATTGCTCGACCACAATGGCAGCATCGCCGAAGGCCTAGGTAGTAACATTTTTTTCATTCGAGATGGGGAGCTGCTAACGCCGCAAGAGCGTTACGTATTGCCTGGCATTAGTCGTGAAACAGTGATTAAGATCGCCCGCGCGCAAGGCTTGTCAGTGCGCGAAATAGACTTGGATCTATTCGATGCATTTACGGCAGATGAGTGTTTCCTGACATCGACGAGCTTGTGCATGGTGCCGGTGTGTTCGGTCAACGGCAGATCCATCGGCACGTCAATTCCTGGCCCCATCACCAGCGCATTAATGGATGGCTATAAGGACGTACTCGATTTCGATTTTGTCGGACAGTTCTTGCGGCACTTGCGCTAACTCGCGCATCTCAGCCCGGCGCCCGTGTGCCTGCGAACAAATATGCACGGCCGCGCACGGCTTCAAGCGCAAATAACGCCAGACCCACCAGTCCAAACAACAGCAGTGTTGCGCTGACATCGAGCCATTCAAACAAGGCGCCGCCGAGCAACAAGCCCACCGGCATTCCGTACACCGCGAGCATACGCACGCCCATTACGCGGCCACGAAAATCTGCGTGCGCATGATTCATCAGCGAAACGGACATGGAGATCATGGCGATGCTCGATGCCAAACCACTCAAGAACAGCAGCACATGAGCCCAAAACAAGCTCGACGTTAGCGCGAACGCGCACAGTAGTGCCTGCCACAGCAGTAAACCGACGATCATGGCACGCTCTGAACGCACCGACTTTAGTACCCCCATCAAAACCGATCCGAGTAGTGCGCCAGCCGCAGTACTCACAACCAGCTGCGCCAAGCCCAGCTCGTCAAGGCCAAATGCATCGCGCGCGACAATCGGCAGGAATCCATGCGATAGCGGAAACGCCACCAGGTTGGCGAGAAAGGCTAGTACCATCACGCCCGACAATGTGCTCGAACTGACGATGTGGGAGACACCAGCTTTGAGCTCGGTGAGCGCAGACGTGGGCACCTGCGTGCCCAGGCGCGCCGCACTTACGATGCGCAGTGACAGCAGCAGCGACCCCACATACATTGCGCCAATAATCAGGTACGCATTGGCAATACCGAATGCAGCCATCGCACCAGCACCAGCGAGCGCGCCAACAATTTTTGACGTGTCCATGGTTATGCGGGCGAACCCCATGGCGTTCATCAGCATCGCCTTCGGCACCGCATCAGCGATCAGGGATTGGCGCACAACCATTTCAGGGGGGCGCAGCAAGCCAGCGACTGCCGCCGCCACCAGCGCGTGCCACACCATCAGTGCGCCGCTACTTGCTGCGGCAAACATCGCTACCGCCACCAGTGCAAAAACCACCCGCATAGCTAACAAAACGGAGCGCTTAGACAGACGATCTACATACACACCCAGTAGTGGGCTAATCAAGGTACCACCAAAGCGTAACGCGCCAACCACACCCACCATCAGTGCGGAATTGGTCTCAACCAGCACGAACCAACCAAGAATCAGAGTTTCCATCTCGAAACCCCAAAGCGTCAGTGCATCCGAAAACCACAAGTAGCGGTAGCTTGGAACTCTAAATGACGCCAAAATCGAGCGCGTTTGCGATCCCGGACTTGCAGACTCACCTCGCTCAAGCACGAATTGCGGTGCGTAATCGATGCAGCGCTTGGTCTAAGATGCTGCGCGGGCAAGCCACGTTGATGCGCACGAATCCCTCACCTTCCGGGCCAAATATATGCCCTTCATCCAGATACAGACGCGCGCGTTTTAACAGCAACTCACCGAGCGCTTCTGAGTCTAGACGCAGCGCACGCATGTCGACCCAGACGAGGTAAGTACCCTCAAGCGGTATCACTACAAGCTCAGGCAGTTCATGCGCCAAAACTTGCGTTAGGTGCACAACATTATCGGCGATATAGCGAGTTGCAGCGTCGAGCCACGCATCACCGTGCGTATATGCGGCCTCAGTTGCCACAACACCAAAGGGATTCATGCCAAGCAATCCACAGGCGCGCACCTCCGCGGCCATTTCCGCGCGCAGTTCAGCATCGGAGATAATTAGATTTGCAGTCTTCAATCCGGCCAAATTAAACGATTTGCTAGCTGCCGTGCCAACCATAAAACGGCATTTCCGTGCCGCGTCTATAGCGGCGAAAGGCACAAATTCGACCCCAGGCATTAGCAAGTCACTATGGATTTCGTCGGCAAACACCAGCACATCATGGCGCGCGCAGATCTCAGCGTATTGACGCAGCTCCTCAGCCTCCCACACGCGCCCTACCGGGTTGTGAGGACTACATAACAACGCCACTTTGACACGCGGATCGCTGGCCTTGCGCTCCAGGTCTTCAAAGTCCATCTCATAGCGACCATCACGTAGACGCAAAGCCGAATTCACAACTTCGCGTCCATTATTGACCGCCGCGTAACTAAACGGGTGGTACACCGGGCGCTGCAGTAACACGCCATCACCGGGCGCAGTGAAGCGCCGCACCAGCAAGTGCATTGCCGGCACGATCCCGGGGATCGGCAGTACCCACTCGCGCTCTATAGCCCAATGATTTCTGCGCAGTTGCCACGCCACCGTAGCGTCGACGTAGCTGGGCGGAACATTGCCATAGCCATAAATTGGGTGGGCCGCGCGTTGTTGTATCGCTGCTGCTATTTCGGGTGCAACAGCAAAGTCCATATCCGCCACCCACAGCGGTAAAACGCGTGCGTCGCCGTGGCGTTCATGCGTCGCGTCCCAATACTTTATGGTTTGATTTCGAACAACATATTCCCACTTGATCGAATTCGTACCGGCACGGGGATGAACGATGTCAAAGTCGTATGCCATGGTTCAGCTTGCCCCCAGCGTAGGCTGTTGTTGATGCCAGCTTGTGGCCGCCTCATACGCACTCGCAACTTGGTAAATCAAAGATTCCGCAAAAGCTGGTGCCACGATTTGAAAGGCGAGCGGCAAACCGTTGCTATCAAATCCACACGGCATGGAAAGCGCAGGCAAACCAGTTAAGTTGAATGGTGCGCGTGACTGGCGCTGGTAGGTACGGGTCACCTCTACGGCATCGTCAATACGACATGTTTCATCCATTGACGATGTCGTTATCAATACGTCCACACCTTTAAACAAAGTGTTCATCTCCGCACACAGCGCGCGCTTAGTACGGTTAGCTTGCACGTAATCGACTGCACTCAAGAATGCGCCAACCGACAATCGCTCGCGCGCGAGTGCGCCATAGTCTTGGGGGCGCTCTTGCAGCCACTTCTCATGCACGGCGAATGCCTCGGATACGAGTAACACGCGATTACATTCGATATATTCCCGAAGCGGGCGTGTACGCACTTCAATCACATCAGCACCAAGGCGCGCTAGTTGTTGTGCAGCCGCGTCTACGCCATCGCGCACCACCGGCTGCGCTTCAATGTCCTCGGCGTAGAAATGTCGAATGACGCCAACACGCAGCCCACGCACACCTTCATCGAGCCCGCGGGTGAAATCTTCATTGGCGACATTTGCACTACCGGGGTCACTCTCGTCGTAGCCTGCGATCACATTCAACAATGTAGCGTTTTCGCCGACACGGCGGGTCATCGGCCCAACATGGTCTAAAGAGAACGACAGCGGAAATACGCCGCGACGGCTAACTCGACCATAAGTTGGCTTCATGCCGACGATGCCGCATAACGATGCCGGATTTCTGACCGAACCTGCGGTGTCCGTACCAAGCGCCATTGGCACCATCCCGGCAGCTACTGCGGCACCGGAACCACTTGACGATCCGCCAGGGAAGTAAGCGGTATTCCAAGGGTTACGCGCGGGCGGCCAAGGCAGGTCAAACGAGGGCCCACCAATAGCAAACTCATGGGTTGCAAGCTTGCCCAGTAGGACGCCACCAGCAGCCTTCATGCGCGCGGCGGTGTGCGCGTCATGCGCTGGCACATGCTCAGCACGAATTGCGGAATGGCAGCTGGTGCGCAAACCCTCGGTGTCGATGATGTCCTTGAGCGCGTAAGGGATGCCCGCAAGCGGTCCCGGATCTTCACCTCGCGCGAAACGCGCATCCAGGCTGCGTGCCTGTGTCAATGCATCTTCCGCGCATAATGTTAGAAATGCATTAACCTCACCATCGTGCGCATTAATCTGCGCCAGCAGCGCTTCGACATAGCGCTCTACAGTGAGGCTGCCAGCGCTTAGCTGCGCACGCACTTGGGTCCAATCCTGAAAACATAGATCACTCACGAGCGCACATCCCTAGATGGTGTGAAAACATGTGCCGGCTCCGCCTCCAGCGGGCCAACAACAGCGCGCCGCTCACGGTAACCAAGCGCGGCAGTGTAAGCACGACCCAGTGCTTCGGCATCCAACGCTAAGAAATTTTCCAATCCAGCCTCAGCCGCCGCCCGTGCTAGTTCATCTTTGTCCATCAAATATTACCCGCGATTACGTCAAGCTATGCAGGTTAACTAACTCGATGGAGTTGGTCACGCGCGCCGCTCGGGGACACAGGTACGCGGCGCGCAAAGTGCGAGCCGCTAATCTCGTGTTGGCAGTCGTAAAGCAGCCACATAGCTCAGCGCTCGATTCGCTTGTGCCACCAAGGTTCGAGATCGTGCTACGGTCGGCGCACACCCTAAACATTGGAACACTGCGGAGCGTTCGGCATGCATGACTTGGTAATTCGTGGCGCCACCATCATCGACGGCACTGGCGCCGAGAGCTTTGCAGGCGACGTCACCGTTGACAACGGCACGCTCACAAGCGTTGGTGGCACCGCAGGCGCCGCACAGCGCGAAGTCAACGCTGATGGTGCTTTGATAACACCCGGCTGGGTCGATATCCATACCCACTACGACGGTCAGGCAACCTGGGACCCGCTGCTAATGCCGTCATCATTGCACGGCGTAACGACGCTACTATTTGGCAACTGCGGCGTCGGCTTCGCGCCCGCTAAACCGCAGCATCGCGAAAGTCTTATTGAACTGATGGAGGGCGTTGAAGACATCCCTGGCAGCGCGCTCGTCGAGGGCTTGGAATGGGACTGGGAAACATTCCCGGAGTTTCTTGATGCATTAGAACGGCGCGAGCGCGTGCTCGATGTCGGCGCACAAATGCCCCACCATGCGCTGCGTGTCTATGTCATGGGTGAGCGTGCAATTCGTCATGAGCGCGCAAGCGCAGCTGACATCGCCGAGATGGCACGACTGACCGAAGAAGCAATACGCGCAGGTGCGTTTGGTTTCACCACCTCGCGCACCGATCAGCACAAGACCGTCGCTGGTGAAATGGTACCCGGGCGCTACTCAGAAGCTGAAGAATTGCTCGGCATTGGCAAAGCACTTGGCGCCGCGGGGCGGGGCGCATTTGGCTTGATCTCAGATTTTGAAGATGAAGCTAAAGAGTTCGAATGGCTAACTGCGCTCGGACAAGAGTCCGGCCTGCCAGTTTGGTTCTTACTGACTGACCGCGCCTCCGATCCGCAGCGCTGGCGGCGACTTATCAGCGGTGTCAAACGTGCGCGCAAACAAGGTGCTGCGCTGACAGCGCAGGTTCCAGGTCGGCCAATTGGGCTGATCCTTGGCCTCAACACATCGTTGAATCCGTTCTCCATTCGTCCGGCCTTCAAAGCGCTCGAACACCTTGATGCCGCCGAACGTTTGGCGCGTCTGCGTGATCCGGAAGTACGCCGCGTAATTCTCGCGGACACGGTATCGCGAGATCTGCTCAGCGTGCTGCCACCGCTGACCCAACAGATCGCGACGCGTTGGGATCGTACCTACTTGCTAGGTGACCCACCCAACTACGAGCCAGAGTACGCACGCTCTGTACAAGGCATAGCTGAAAAAGAAGGTCTCAGTCCGCAGGAAGTCGCGTACGACTACTTAGTAGGCGGCGACGGCACCCAGACATTCTTTTTCCCTGTAACCGGATACGTCACAGGCGATCTTGAGCCTATTCGCGCAATGATGACTGAGTCCGTGACGCTGCTGGGACTGAGCGACGGCGGCGCACATTGCGGCGTCATCTGTGATGCGAGCTTGCCGACATTCATGATGACGCATTGGGCACGCGACCGCTCGCGTGGCGAACGCTTACCGGTTGAATGGATAGTTAACAAACTGACTGGCTCTACCGCAGATTTCTTCGGATTCCACGATCGCGGTCGCCTACGCCCGGGCTTGCGCGCGGACTTCAATCTGATTGACTTCGATAACCTGCGCCTACATAGACCAAAGATCAGTTATGACTTGCCGGCGGGCGGCAAGCGCCTGTTACAGGACGTTGATGGTTACCTAGCCACTTTCGTAGCGGGCCAACAGACCTTTGACAGAGGCCAAGCAACCGGCGCCTTGCCTGGACGATTGGTGCGTTCGCAATCAAAGTAGGCGTGCAGATCGGTGGCAACAAGCCAAGCAGCTAGCTAGGCCTCTCGCGAGGCACTGTCCACATCAGCAGTGCACTCGCGGTAATCACAACGATGCCAGCGACGGCAAATACGGTTGCGTGGGCGCCGAGAAAATTACTACTCGAAGCTTGAGCGCTACCGCCTAGCGAGGTAAACAAACTCGAACCAAGACTCGCCCCCGCGACCACGCCCAGCGTACGCGTCAACATGTTGAGTGAGCCGCCCACACCTTGCGCGGAACGCGGCACAGTCGCCATCACCACATCCACCACTGCCACTTGGAATAAACCGTAACCAAAGCCGTGCAGTCCGAGAGCAAGCACTATGTGCCAAATGACAGCTTCGGCTGGCCAAGCACTGGCTAAAAACAAACCGCTCGCTGCCAGCGCCAGTCCGAAGTGACTCACGACAACTGCACCAAAGCGTTCTAAGCCAAGCCGGGCGACGCCGGAGGCGAGCACAGCTCCCAGTGGATACAGTGCTAAGAACCCACCAATAAGTAGAGCTTCGTTGGCAAACACACGCGCCAAGTAAAACGGCACCAACAGCATCACCATAAAACTCGCGGCATTGACCAACACATGCGCGAGGTTTGCGCTGGCGAATAGCCTGTCGCGAAACAGACGCAGGTCGATAATAGGATGTGCTATCGCCAAGGCACGCCGTATAAAAGCGTAGCCACACAGAATCGATACGCCTAACAATAACCATGGCCAGGCGTGCACAAACCCAAACCGACCAAAACTATTGAGCGCCGCCATCGCGGCGAACAATGTCGCGATCAGCGCGAGCGCGCCTAGCCAATCGAAAGTTTGTGCTGTGTTTGCCGTAACATTAGACGGCAGCACGAACCAGGCACCCAGCAGCGCGATGCCAAGAATAGGGACGCGAAACCAAAACACACTGGTCCAACCGTAGGCCTCAACAAACAAGCCGCCGAGTAAAGGGCCTGCCGCGCTCGCACTGGAAAATAGCAAGGCATACCAAGCCAAGGCTCGGGTCCGCTCAGACGCCGGAAACGACAAGGTCATTAACGCAGGCCCGCAGCTCAACAGTGCAGCCGTACCAATGCCTTGCGCGATTCGGCCAAGTAAGAACCACTCAAAAGCACGCGCGCTTGCGCATAAGCACAGCGCCGCAATGCTCCACAACATACCGATCACAAACACGCGCTTATGACCGATGATGTCAGCGATACGCCCGCACCCCAGCAGCAGACAACTGTAGGTCAGGACGTAACTCACCACGATCCACTGAACCGCGTCGACCCCTACACCGAACGCAGCAATGGTCGCGGGAAAAGCTACATTTACAGCGCTGTCCAAGGGACCTGCAGATACGCCGAGACCAACGACTGCGATTAGTCCAAACATGCGCGCGCGCGACAACTCAACCGGATGCGCCGGTGCTTCCGCTTGTGGGCTTCGGCTCATGCAGGCGCGTTCAAGTGCTCACGCTCGCTGCGTAGAAATTCCGTGAGCGTATCCATCGTATATACGGTATGCACCTCATCAGGATGCATGGTGCGGTACTGAGTAAGGCGATTGCCAACACCAATACATGGCCACGGTGGCGGTGGTTGCTGCCAGCTGCCATCAGTTCCACGCATGTGCGAACGGTCGCTGGAGAACTCACGTGCAAAGGTGTCACCGGGGATCAGCCGAAACAGCGGCCGATAGCTCGCATAACCTTGCTCTAAAGGCGGGAAGCATGCTTGAAAATAGGAGTTGAAGCTCACTCCCAGCGAGCCCGGTAGCGACGCTTCAGTGATGCCATCCGCGTCGGCTTCCAATTGCGCGCCAGCGCCGCCTTGCGGTGCGCTTGTAGCATCGGCAAAATCAAAGTCAAAAACGCGCCATTGGGACTCAACAAATTGCACCCACACGACGTGGTAGTCCCAACACACTAAACCGTCGTGCATGCGCCCAGCACGCTGCGCGAGCATGATGACCTGAGCCTGCGCATTCGAAATAAACATCGCGTAGCCTGGAACGCGCGCACGCGTCTGCGCCATGCGCCAAACATTCTCCTCGCAATAATAGGGCCAGTAATCGGGCCACAAATCATTATCCGCTAGAGGCCATTGTTCCGGCATCATCAATCCTACGGTCAGTTTTCTAGGCGCAAGCCTGGTACGCGATTACACTCAGGATAATCGCCTTACTGACGGATGTCGTGCGTAGCACGCACGCGCAGCTTACCCACAGGCGACCCAGATCGCATAACATAACGAACAACACACTAGCCGGCGCTCGCTCGGCTGGCATTTGAGAACGCGGGAGCGAGGATGCGCGAATGACCCAATCAAACATTCAACCCACCTATACCGAACAGGTAGAAATGCTGCGTTTGATGCAAACGATCCGGCGCTTCGAGGAGCGTGCCTCGGCCGATTTTTTGAGCGGTGACATCTATGGCGTAGTGCACTGCTACATCGGCGAAGAGGCCGTTGCTGTCGGTGTTTGTAGCGCGCTTACGCGTCGCGACCAAATCATTAGCACGCATCGCGGCCACGGTCATTGCATCGCGAAAGGCGCCGACCTTAACCGCATGATGGCCGAGCTATACGGGCGCGAAGGCGGATATTGCAAAGGCAAAGGTGGCTCGATGCACATCGCCGATTTCGATATTGGCATGCTTGGCGCCAACGGAATTGTCGCGGGTGGATTGTCCATCATCACGGGCGCCGGCCTAGCGGCGCAGATGCGTGGCGGTGACGATGTAGCGGTTTGCTTTTTTGGTGACGGTGCGTCGAATGCTGGCCCCTTTCATGAATCAATCAATATTGCAGCGCAATGGAAGCTGCCGGTCATCTATGTGTGCGAAAACAACTTGTGGGCGGTTAATACGCCAGCCAGCGCGACCGTCGCGCTGCCGGATGTAGCAGCGCGAGCGGCCGGCTACGGCATTCCCGGCATCATCGTTGATGGTAACGACGTACTCGCGGTCGCTGAAGCTGCGCATGTCGCGGTCGAGCGAGCGCGCAGCGGCCAGGGCCCAACATTAATTGAATGCAAAACCTATAGGCATCGGCGCCATACGGAAAAAGCCACGCAACCCGATCTGCGGCCACAAGCGGAGATCGACAAATGGATCGCCGACGACCCAATCCCGCGTCACATCGCGACACTGCAGCGCGACGGTTTGGATGACGCAACGCTGGCGCAACTGAACGCCGAGGTTGAAGCAAGCATTGCTGCGTCAGTTGAATTTGCCAAAGCCAGTCCATTCCCCACACTAGCCTCCGCGCTAGATGATGTATTCGCCGACTGAGGAATTCGAGATGCGCGAACTAAGCTACGCTGCGGCGGCCATGGAAGCATTTGCAGAAGAAATGCGTCGAGATGCAACGGTCTTTCATATGTCGACCGATGCGCCGGATCCACTACTGAAAGAGTTTGGTGCAAGCCGTGTGCGTGCAACACCGATCGCTGAGGGCGCACTCACTGGCATGGCGATCGGCGCCGCAGGATCGGGGCTGCGACCTATCGTCGATTGGCGCATGGTGACATTCTCGTTCGTTGCGATGGATCAAGTCGTCAACCAAGCCTCCAAGATTCACTACATGTTTGGCGGTCAGACCAAGTTCCCGATCTTGTACCGGGCATCGGTCGGCGGTGGCACTCGGCGCGCCGCGCAACACTCGCAAAGCCCGTATTCGATGTTCATGAACTTGGCGGGATTGAAAATCATTTTGCCGTCAACGCCATATGATGTGAAAGGTTTGTTGAAAACCGCGATTCGCGACAATAACCCGGTTATATCGTTCGAGTCTGACCGGCTCATGGCCAGCACCGGTCCAGTGCCGGACGAAGAGTACACCATTCCATTCGGCCAAGCAGACATCAAACGTGAAGGCGCAGATATCACCATCGTTGCATTGGCTTGGCTGGTGCATGAAGCGCTCGCCGCGGCGGAAACGCTAGCCGGTGAAGGCATTTCTGTAGAGGTCATAGATCCGCGCACACTGGTGCCGATGGACGTAACGACGATTCGCGCCTCAGTGCGCAAAACCGGCCGTTTACTGGTAGCCGATGAGGCTGGACCGACCGCAGGTGCTTCGGCTGAAATCGCAACCTTAGTCACTGAAGACCCGGCAACGTTTAAGGCGCTAAAAGCGCCAGTCAAGCGAGTGTGCGCGCTGCAAGTCCCGATCCCGTATACGCCCAGTCTTGAAGATCACGTATTTCCCGATCGCCATAAGATCGCTGCCGGGGTACGCGAGCTTATGCAAACTTAAGTACGCAAACCGCCAGCCATGTCTAGACGCGCCGACAGTGCACCATCTTCAGCCCGATCGCCTCGGCTTACTTGTCTGAAGATGGTGCATCTTCGCGCGGCGCTGTCGCAACATAGTGAGTCGGGCGCAGCTCACCACGCGCGTGCCGGGCACGCGCTTCATCCGGACTCTCCAACAAGTCTCCCGAACGCAACCCAGCTTTGCGGTCAAGCACATGGGGCGTAGCATCATTCGGCGCGGGCATAGCGTTGGCGTGAATATAGGCGACCTTTTGCGCCGCCTTGTCGACCTTACGCTGCGGCTGGATATCACGCTCATTAGTACCCTTCGGCGCGACCGTAACGCCATCAACCACCTCATGATCGAACCACCAGCGCTTTAATGGATTACGTCGGCCGTGACCTAGCTTGTCATCGAGCGACGCAGCAATCGGCACCATCAGCGGTTTCAGCCACATAGCGTTCACGCCCAACCAACTCGCCGTTCTGGTGAGCAAGGCCCCATCCGCATCAACAACTTTGTTGAGTGGGCATGTTTTCATGCAGCGTCCGCATGCCGAGCCCTTGGCGTTGGTCAGACGATAACGAGTACAACGTTCGACATCGGGCTTCCAAATCTCGTAGCCGTTAAACATGACCTTATCGCCATGGGGAATTGCGTCAACCGGGCACTCACGAGCGCATTTGTTACAGCCTTCGCAAAATGCCTGCAAGCCAAAATCAACCGGTTGATCCGGCGTCAACGGCATATTGGTGGTCAGCACAACGGACTTAAATCGTGGCCCCACAAAGGGATTCAGTACCAGCTCACCAATACGACTCATTTCACCAAGACCAGCCCACAAAATGAGCGGAATATGCATCAAGTCACTGTCAGCGTTGGTTTGTGAGCGCGATGCAAAACCAAGTTTTCGTAGCAAGTCAGCCATGACGCCAGCCACCTCAGCGCCGCGCAAATACCCACGCATGGACTGCGCGCCTGAAATCCAGTCGTCGCCGCTAGCACCTTCCATGGTGTCGTAACCTTGATCGATAAGCATAACGATGGCGTAGCGATGGTAAGGCTCAATTGCAGTCCCGTCGCTGTGATGCGAGTTCCACGCGTATTGAGGGATCTCACAAATGCCGGCTAAATCGGCGCCAAGCGAATACGCTAACGATTTGACCGCCTTGGCGTTTTCTTGCGGGCTCTTATACGCACCAGGTTGTGGCGCCGCCACCTCACCGTCTTGATGCGGCACAAGTGCTCGAATAAGGCTCAACTGACTCAAAGATATTGGGTGTTTAAAAGCAAAACGCATGCGTTCTTTTTGGCTCTTCGCGCCAAGATCGCCATGCAATGCACGTTCGAACAACGCGGCGCGTTTGGGGACTCGCGGGACTTCGTCATCTAGGATCAGTGTGGTCGGGCGCGCTACTCGCTTGACCGTCTCCATCGGATATTGGCTCAAGTGAGAAGCACGGCGTGCGCGGCGATTGCGCTCGCGTCCAGACTGCGCCCCATTGATGCCCCACCAGTAGTTCGCGCTCAGTGGTCGCGCGGCAGCCGCTGCGAGCGGCAAATCGCATTGCAATTCATAGTCGGTGGTGACGACAGCGATACTGTAATCATCACCAAGAAATGGATTAAGCAGCTGATCGCCATCGGGCAGTGCAAGCCCTGCAAGGACCGCGAGGCGACTCCGATCGATACCCGTCCAGCGACTTGCGTGGCCAGTGGCGTGCATCCCCATAATGCGGAAATGCCCTGCCAAGTACGCGGCCAGTTGCGTGGCACGCATGTCCGCACAAGCTTGCAGCGCTGGCGCGACCCACTCGTGCGCAAGATTGTCTGGCTCCGGAACCCGACCATGCTCAATCAACATCACCACCGCATGGCTATGAGCTTCTGGCTCAACATCGGCCAACCATGCATCTTTCGGCAATTGGCAGATCCCAACTTGCGCCGCATCCATAAAATATGCGGCGCCTTTTGCATCGATCGTGCGCCTTTCGAGATCATCCGGCATCGGTGCTCGGGCGGGCGCCGCAACGCCGCGCAAGGACGCCGCAAACAATTCGCCATAGTGCTGCGCCACCCGTGCTAACGGCGAGTTTGCGATTGACGGCGCAGGGCTGGGTCCAGCGGTGAGCGTCGATGCCACCGCGATTGTGTCCACGGGCGCACGTGGCAAGACTTCCTGCGGAAAAGGACCCAAATGAAACGGTCGTTTTTTAGAGCTCGGATACAGAAACATTAGCTACGTTTCCACCTCACCATTAGCTAGTCTTGGCCACCTTATCAGATCGAACCCGGCATATCCGGCGCTGATCCGTTAGGCTAATCTCCCCAAATCTTCTCGCTTTGCAGTACTGCGCGCTATGACTTCGAAATTGCACATTGGCATCACCGAAAAAGGCATCATGCACACCGATGCAGATCCCGCTTTCGACCTCGACACACGCTTTCGCATGGTTAAAGAATCGGGGGTCTACGACTACTACGACAAAACTCCCGAATCATTAGAGCAAGCCGACGAGTACCTTGCCGCTAGTAAGAAATACGATTTGCCCATTCGCGCCGGTGGCTGGTTCTACCGACTCGGACAGGACGAGCAGTTACTCAAGCAGAAATTGGAATTTAGCGCCGCACTCGGCTCAACTGTGCACAACACGCAAATTCTTATGCATCACGCTGATGGGCATCTAGTCAGCAATGACGAGGTGGTTGCACTGTATTTGCAAGCGGCCGAATGGGGTGATGCCTGTGGCTGCTACCCGACTTTCGAAGTGCATATCAACATGTGGTCCGAAGACTTCAGGCGGATAACACAAGTCGCTGACGCCGTGGAAAGGCGCGGTGTACCGTTCCGTATGACGCTCGATCATTCGCATGTGATTTTTAAAATTGATAACCCAGAAGAACAAGAAATTCTCGATATCCGGCCAGCGGTAGAATCCGGCGAGCTAGTGCTTGACCCATTTCAAGCCGGCAGCGTTTGCAAAGAATGGATAGAGCGTGGCTTTGTGTGGCACGCGCATGCACGCGCCGCCATCCCCAACAACCCACGTAACATTTGGGCGCACCACCCCGATGGGCGAGTTGGACGCGGTGTGCAGTACCCGTTTTTTCAGCCCGAGCCCGGGCAATATGTAGCGCCTTGGGATGGCACTAAGCTCGAACCTTGGAAAGAAGTTATCCGCCAGTTGTTCAGCTTTCACGCACGCGATGCGAACAGTCGCCTAGGGCAAATTTCCACTGAATTCATTCCAAACCCCGACTACGGCGCAGGCCACAAGTACTCGATATTTGAGCACTCAGTTGCTTGTGCAAGTTGGTTGAAAACAACCTGGGTCGAAGCAACCGCAAGCGCTTGAGCAGTTTCGAGAATCGGCGCGTACGCATACGCGAAGCCTATAAGTTTTTCACTCCGTTGATGTTAATGGCGGAACTCACGATGTTCTCGCATGCGATTGTCGCGGGCTTCCTCGCGCGCATGCCAGACCCAACGCCGATTCTGGCCGCGTACAGCATTGCGTTCTTTTTTCATAGCACCATGGGCAGTCCCTTGTGGGCATGCCAGATGGTTGCCTTGTCGTTCATGCGTGACCGCGATGCAGTCCGGCGCATGCTGGTGTTTAGCGCTCAAGTGCTGCTTGCGATTGCGTGGGTGTGGTTGGCGCTGGGTTGGACCACTCTCGGAGACTGGTTTTACGGAACCTTATTCGGACTCAGTCCAGAAGTGGCTGCAGGCGCGCGTGAATGTACCTTGATACTGGTATTGATGCTGCCCTTAGTAGCGATACGATCGATTATGTACGCGCTACTGATGCGTGCACGACGCACATTATTGGTAACTTACGGGACCATCATTCGCCTTGTGGCCCTGGCGCTCGCGCTGTACCTGTTGTCCGGTCACATTGAAGGTGCGGCCATTGGCGCCGTCGCCATCATCATTTGCATCGTGGTCGAGACAAGCTACTCGGTGTTCGCCGCCATGCCGTTCTATCGGCAACTTGATAAGGCTGGCCCAACCCAGGCGAGTTACAAGGAACTGTGGATATTTGCTTGGCCGATCATGGTGATGCACAGCGCCGAACACGGCGTGAATTTCTTAGTCAGCTTATTCCTCGGCAGGTTACCGAGGCCAGAATTGGCGCTCGCGGTATTTAGCGTAACTGACAGCATACTGCGGGTGTTATTGAGCCCCTTGCGGAATTTGACCATCACTGTCCAGTCGCTGGCAAACACCCGCGAAGACTTCCCAACACTGCTTCGATTTGCCGCGCAAGTGTCAGCTATTTTCGCAGCCGCAATGGCACTGTTCTTGGTAACGCCCATCAACGACTTTGCGCTGATGAAGGCAATGGGTCTAAGCATCGATCTTGCCGCTTACGCCGGCTACGCATTAGTAATTGGCGTCGCCTTAGCCATTAGCATTGGCGCGGCGGCAAGCGCACGCGGCTTCTTGATCGTTTCCAGGAACACGCGAATCTTGGCCTTGTCTTCGGCACTCAGACTGATTGCGGTCGTGGCCGTCGGTACTACTGCGGTTGTTTCGCAGGCGAGTAATGGAGCTGCGGTCGGTCTGTGGGCGCTCACCGCAGCATTCGCGACGGAAGCCTTGGTCTTGGTGATCAAGGCCTTGGCTCTGCGGCGTGCCGGCGCGCTGCAACCGTTTCACTAAGCTAGAGCAACGCCGCGCACGTAAAGCAATGCAGACCGGCAACACGCTAGCGCGCCCTTAGGCGGCGGCATCCGCCTTAATCATGTCTGCTGCTTTCTCAGCAATCATGATTGTTGGTGCATTGGTATTACCTGACACGAGAGTAGGCATGACCGACGCATCCACGACACGCAGCGCCTCAATGCCGTGGACCCGCAGTCGGTCGTCAACCACGGCCAAGGTATCTTGACCCATTTTGCAGGTGCCCACGGGGTGATAAACGGTAGCTCCAGTAGAACGTGCATAGTCTAGAAATTCGTCATAGGACTGCACATCCTTACCCGGGCGCGTTTCTTCGCCACGATACTGATCCAGAGGCGCTGCATTCATGATTTTACGCCCAAGTATCATGCCGCCAACAAGCGTGTCACGGTCGACTTGCTCAGCTAGAAAGTTGGGCCGGATCGCAGGCGCTGCCAATGCCTGTGCGCTCTTAATATGGATTGTGCCGCGACTTTGCGGACGCAACTGACATGGCGCGATGGTCATGCCCGGGAAGCTCTCAAGGTTTCGCTGCGGCGTGTTATCAAAGCTCGCCGGGGTCATGTGGTACTGGATATCCGGTGTCTCAACACCTTCACGCACTTTGGCGAAACCAACGACGTTTGCAACGCTAAGTGCCAGCGCGCCCTCCCCCTTGTACACGTATTTCATTACCTCCCATGCAAGAGATAAACCACGGACACGCTGGTTAACGCTCGACGCGTTGTTGACATGCCAAGTTTGGCGCGTGATGTAGTGGTCTTGTAGATTGTGACCAACACCCGGTAAGGCATGCACGACGGGAATACCGAAGGGCGTCAAAACTTCCGGATCACCGATACCGGACAACTCCAGCAACTGCGGCGAATTAACTGAGCCACCTGACAACACCACCTCGCGAGTAGCGCGCGCAGTCTTAAGCTCGCCCGCACGACTATATTCGATGCCGACCGCGCGTTTGCCCTCAAGTAACACTCGAGTCGCCTGCGCATTGGTGATCACATGCAAATTCTTGCGGTAACGCACCGGCTCAAGATAAGCAGCGGCGGTGCTGTGTCGGCGGCTACGCCGAACGGTAAGCTGACAATAGCCAAAGCCTTCTTGGCTGGCGCCATTAACATCATTGTTACGCGGTATGCCGACTTGCTCAGCAGCCGCAATCAGCGCATCACAAACCACGTTGTCCTGTTCATTTTGGTCGCATACGTTTAAGGGACCGCCAGCACCATGCCATTCGTCCTCGCCGCGCTCTTGGTTCTCAGCGCGCTTGAAGTACGGCAGCACATCGTCAAACGACCAGCCCTTATTGCCAAGCTGCGACCAAATGTCGTAATCGCGCTGCTGACCCCGAATGTAGAGCATGCCGTTGATTGAACTGGAACCGCCTAAAACCTTGCCGCGCGGAATTGGAATTGGCCTATTTTGAGTGCCTGGCTCCGGCTCCGATTGGTACAGCCAATTCACACTCGGATCTGACAAAGTCTTGATAAAACCCGCCGGAATGTGGATCCATGGATTTGTATCCTTGCGTCCCGCCTCCAGCAATAGAATCGTGGTTTTGGGGTCTTCGCTCAAGCGACGCGCTAGTACGCAGCCTGCCGAGCCTGCGCCCACAATAATGTAATCGAATTGCATGAAATCACCGCTCCAGATGGCAGTTGTTTCTGTGATGAGCTTAGTCGATAGGGCCCACTCAGGCCGCGGAGCACGGCCCTAAGTGTAAGCATCCTAGCGCGCAGGCGCGCAGGCGCAAGTGCTGTCAGATACTTTAAGGCTACTTAAAGACGAGCCGGTTGTTGCGGCGCTGAACCGGGCGATGGTTGTGACCATTCATGGCCCACTCCATTTGCCAGACTTGGTCTACAGAAAGCGTCAATGGCTGCTTCATAACTATCCATTTAACTCCTTCGGTGCAAGGTGGCATCGTCAACGAACCGGTATAGGTGTAATAGGTTTTGTCTTGCGGTAGCAGCTCGAACGGATAAGGCCGACCAGGCAAGTGATAGATCGCACCTTTATGATCCGGCCAGCGCGACCCTAAGTCATGCAGCACTTCGTTGGCGGCACCGTATTTGAACATGACAGCAACCACTGCCAACTGTCCTGCCGCGTTTTGATGTACAAAATGCGCTTCCATGCCATGGCGTTTTCCTTTCACCAAGTGCTCAGCTCGATGGTGGAAATGCACCTGTACGAGATCATAGGCTTGCCCGCCAATAGACATCGTATTGCCGCGCGGAAATTCGAGTTGTAGTGCGTGTCCGGTGTTGTGTAATTCGGTCGCTGGCTGCCAATAATTGAACGCCAGAGCGGGTAGCGCGCCGGAGTCTTTGAAGTGCGTTATGTTGATCGGAGACTGCGCACGACCGCGGCGACAGGCCGCATTGTGGTGTTTGTCGACCAAGGCCCAACGACTCGGCCCATGGCCGCCATACTCATAGTAGGTCCACCAATGTTTGTGGATATCGGTGTTAAAGTTTCCTGCGGAGGCATTTCCAGACCACACAATCGCCCAGGACAATGCGACGATAATCAATGAGCTACGCATAATACGGATCCTTCTCGGGCATTTGACTTAACCCGACAAATTTAAGCCTAATTCTTTCATTCTAGCAGTCTCGCGCGAAGGTGTATCCGTGCTTTGCAAAACCGACACGATGGCTCATATTCGCTTGATGGTGGTCTCGAGCAGTGCAAGTCCCGACTGAACTAGCAGCTGAAGATCGCGCATCCAACAAAATCATCGCTAAGTGATCTAAAGTTCCGCATCAGTTAATCGCTAATCAAGAGACGCTCCATGACAGCATCCGCGGCGGCATTCGCCCCAGACTTGGCCGAGCCTGTATCCCACACCCTCGCTAGCTACGCTCTACGTCTGCGCTACGAAGACATTCCTGAAGCAATCACAAGCCGTGCACGGTCTTTGATACTAGACGCACTCGGTATTGGGCTCGCGGCCAACAGTTATAGCTTCTCAGAGCAAATCATGGAGGGCCTACAGGCGCTCGGTGGCGCCGGTGGCAGCAGTGTCGTTGGCCGCAGCGAAAAATTGCCACTACGCGACGCCGTAACCATGAATGGCGCGCTGATTCATGGGTTGGACTACGACGACACACACATGAATTCAATCATTCATGCAACTGCGGCAACCTTGCCCACGGTTTTGAGCGTCGGTGAGCACGTCAACGCGAGTGGCAAAGAAATGTTGGCGGCCTACGTTGCGGGTATGGAAGTAGCGATCCGTTTGGGACTGGTTAAGCCATTTGGCTGGCACGATGAAGGCTTTCACGCGACCGGCGTGGTTGCACACTTTGCCTCAGCACTGATCTGTGGGCGCTTGCTTGGTTTGAATCATGCGCAGTTGGTCAGCGCACAGGGCATTGTCGGCAGCACCGCCAGCGCTAGCCAGGAATTCACCGAAGAAGGCGCATGGAACAAACGCCTACATCCTGGATGGGGCGCCGTCGCAGGCATCACCGCCTGTTATCTGGCGCGCTCAGGTTTCATTGGTCCAAGCAAGCCCTATGAAGGACGCTACGGTGTCTTCCGGATGCACCTTGGGCCAGCCGCGGATAAAGATTTCAACGCTCTAATCGCAGACCTTGGCGATCGCCACGAGCTTGCTCTTGCAGCGATCAAACCGTATCCGACCTGCCATTTCACCCACGCCGCAGCCGATGCCGCACTGTTCTTGCGTGAGTCGCATGGATTGACTCCGGACAACATTGCCAAGGTTCGTGTTTTCATTCCCGCAGGCACATTGCCGGTCGTCGCTGAGCCAGCGACAAATAAGCGGCGCCCGCGTAGTGACTACGACGGCAAATTCAGCATGCACTATATTGCCGCTGCGGCTCTGTTACGAGGACATTTTGGCCTCGCTGAGCTTACCCCTGAAGCGCTAAATGATGCTGACATCCTAGCGCTGGCAGACCGAGTCGAATGTTTCGCTGACCCTGAATCACGCTTCCCTGAGTACTTCTCTGGCGGCGTCGAGATCACAACGACAACGGGTACCACCTTGCGTCATCATGAGCCCGTAAATCGCGGCGCTGGAGACCGCGCGCTGACCCATGCGGAGATCGAAACGAAGTTTCGATCTAACGCTGGATTAGTTGCCAAACCTGACGAAGTCGAGCGTTTACGTACACATATACTTAACCTTGGCGCATGTGATGGCAGCAGCTATATGGCAGGTCTCGCGCGTCTTTGACGACAACCATACGGTCTATATCTTTGGCTAGAAATTGACCAGGCTCGAAAAATCCCATGCGGCGAAGGATCTAATGATGCAAGCAAACAAAGCAATGATAGTAACGGCGCAACCCGAAGCCGCTGAGGCTGGAGCCGAGGTACTGATGCGTGGCGGTAACGCAATTGATGCCGCCATGACTGCAGCGCTGGTACAAGGCGTTGTTGATCCGCAGATGTGCGGTATTGCGGGCTTTGGCTCATGCCAAATTTACATGCCCAAGCGCGGCGTACACACCTGCATTGATTTTCACGGCAAGACGCCGCTCGCTGCCACCGCTGAAATGTGGCAAGACATTGTTGAAGGCGAGACCCGAGACGGTTTCGGCTTTGTCGTACGCGGCAACGTCAATGACCTTGGCTATCAGTCCGTCACTGCACCTGGCAGCCTGAAGGCCTACCACGAAGCGGTAACAGAATTTGGTACCTTTGATTGGTCAGATGTATGCGCACCAGCGGTAGCGGAGGCTAAAGCTGGATTCGTGGTGCGTCCGCACGTGCACTATTGGTGGACACAAGGCAGCAGCTACGGCCGTGTAGACGTGCCCGACCGCTTAAGCTTTTCCGCCACCGGCAAGGCTGCATACTTCAACCCCGACGGCGGTGTGAAGAATGTCGGAGAGCGAGTTCTTAACCCTGATCTTGCAACCACGCTTGCGCGCATAGCTCAGCATGGTCCAGACATATTCTACCAAGGCGAAATCGCCGAACAGATTGCCGCAGACTTTGCCCGCAACGGCGGCTTGTTATCACTGGCTGATTTGCAGCAGTACCGAACCGTGCGTAACGACCCCATTGCGATCGACTACCGTGACTATCGCCTAAGCACAAACCACCCGCCCGGCGGTGGTGTGATGGTTGCGCAGATGCTCAACATTCTCGAGTATTTTGACCTTGATGCACTTGGCCACAATACCAGCGAGTACATTAGGATCGTCGCAGAGGCGATGAAAATCGCGACTGCAGATAAAGAAGCGCATGTGGGCGACCCGGCTTTCTTCGACGTGCCCTTAGAGCGTCTAACATCCAAGGCCTACGCCCAAACGATGGCGGAGAAAATCAAAGCGGGCGAAAAACACCACGTCGCACGCCTCGGCATGCCGGAACCAAAAGATACAACTCAAGTGGTAGTCGTTGATGCTGACGGCAACGCCGTGACAATGACACATTCGCTTGGCATGCCCTCAGGTGTTATCACTGACGGACTGGGCTTCATGTACAACGGTTGCATGGCGGTATTTGACCCGCGGCCCGGACGCGCTGGCTCGATCGCGCCAGGCAAGGCTCGGTTTAGTTCCGTGTGCCCCACTCTGGCGTTCAAGAACGACAAATTACGCCTCGCCATTGGCGCGCCCGGCGGCACCCAAATAGCAATGGGTGTAACCCAAGCAATTCTGAACGTCATCGACCACGAAATGACTATGACTGAAGCCGTATCAGCGCCGCGCTTTTCAGCAACTAGCGACCTCATCGACGTGACCAATCGCATTCCACGCTACATCGATCGTGACCTTCACAAGCTCGGCTACGAAGTTGTGCGTAGCGCGCAGACATTTGGCATTGCCGCGGTACACGGTATCCGTGTCGACTCAAAAGGAAACCTCGACGGCGGTGCGGACCCTGGCCACGACGGCGTAGCCATTGGCGTCAAATAGCTTGAACGGGGGTCGCGGGCGCCCTAGTTCCCTAGCGGCGCTGCGCGCATATGCCAATCTGTAACTTGCTGATATGCGTGACCGACGCGTAACAACAAGGGCTCTTGCCACCACGCTGCCTCCAGTTGCAAGCCGACCGGTAATCCTTGAGCAAAACCGCACGGCACGGACAGGCCTGGGATCTGCGCAAAAGCGCCCGCATAGGTATTGCGCGTTGCATCACGAGTTGCCGCGTACAGAGATTTGTTGTCGTCGATGAGCGGTACCGGTGTATGTACTGTTGGCGACGCCAGCACGTCGATTGTTTGGAACAGTTCTTTTAACTCACGGCGCCAACGAACTCGTGCAGTCATTGCTTCGGCGTACTGCACCGCGCTTAAGTCTAATCCAACGCGCATTCGCTCCAACACTTGTGGGTCGAATAGCTCTGGTTGCTCACGCAAGCGTTTCTTGTGGAATGCACAGGCGTCGGAGAAAATCGCGACGGAAGCGTGATGATGCGTAGCGCTGAAGCCCGGCAGTTCGATTTCAACCACATTCACACCAAGCGCCTCGAGCTGCGCTATAGCTTCACTCACCGCAGCTTCAACCTGTGGGTCGCAATCCGTAAAGTACGCGCGTCTGGCGATGCCAACACGCACACCCCGAATGTCATCGCCAAGTGACGGCAAAAAATTTTCCAGCGGCTGCTCCGCACTCCAAGGGTCGTTCGGATCGTATCCAGCCAGCACTGAAAACATCCGCGCCACATCACTCACTCTGCGCGCCATCGGGCCAATAGTGTCTTGGCTTGGGCATACCGGCATCGAACCGGAGTTAGAAATACGTCCGTGGGTTGGTCGTAAGCCAGCAACTCCGCACATCGCCGCGGGTAAGCGCACCGAGCCGCCAGTGTCGGAGCCAAGCGCACCTACACACATGTCGCTAGCAACTGCCGCCGCTGAGCCGCCGCTAGAGCCGCCCGGGATGTGCTCAACATTCCACGGGTTCTTGCACTGGCCTGCAACTGCGTTCTGCGAACGAATGCCGAAGCAAAATTCGTGCAACATCGCTTTGCCAACCAACACCGCGCCGGCGCGCTTAAGCCGCTCGACCACCGGCGCGTCACGATTAGGCACGTGGTCTTGGAAGAATCTTGAGCCGCTTGTTGTAACTACACCAGCAGTATCGATATTGTCCTTCACCGCGATTGGCATGCCATGCAGCACGCCCGTCCAGGCGCCGCTCGCAGCACGCGTATCGAGTTCTTCTGCGGTGGCAGTGGCGGCTTCGGTCGTAAGCGTCACAAAAGCATTAACGGTACTTTCGTGCGCGTCGATCTGCGCCATTGCTGCGGCTAGCGAATTACTAGCAATTTGTGCCTCACGCGAACTGTTGCTCATCTTTTTCTCCTGTCAGTACACACTGTTGGATAGCTATTGCGTCGGCGCGTCAGCAGCATCGAGCGTACGCAAATTCAACTGCGCATCGGAATTGTCAGGCATCAATACCAATGCGCGGCGATAGGCTTCACGCGCGCGCTGATTTTGCCCTGCGCGCTGCGCGGCAACGCCAAGCAGCACATGCGTTTGCGCAGCCGAGTCATCTAACTCGCGGGCTTGCTCCAATAGCGCAGCAGCTCGTTCAAGCGCGCCCGCCTGAATTTCGACTAAGGCACTTTGCCTCAGACCATCGATGTTGCCCGGAAAAAGCGCCAGCAGATGTGCGCCTGCTTCACGTGCGGCGTCGAAGGCCCCTGCAGCGCTGCGAATTTCCATCGCCATTCCTAGCATCGCCAGCGCATCTGGAGTTACCGCCAATGATATAGAAACATGCTCTAGGGCAAGCTCATCCTTACCTTGGCGCTGCAAGCAATAGGCTAAGAACATATTCGAATTAGCGACCTGTTGCTTGTGGTCGATTGCTACTTTGAATAAATCAACAGCAGCGGTGCAATCTCCAGCAAAATAGGCGCGCAAGCCCGCCCGATAATAACGATCTGATTGCCATGCAGGAAATACCTGCGACACCATCGCGCTATTAATTTCAATGTTTTCCCAAACTCGAACTTGTTGGCGCGCAATAAGCGCCAAGCCTGCAAGCCACCCGCACAGCACCAGAATCATCACGACGCGTACGAGCTTCATGCGCGCGCCCCTTGACCACGCGCTCACCAGTGCGCCAGCAATAACAACACTTAACCACGCATTGGGGAGGTAAGCATAGCGATCAGCAGAGCTTTGGATACCGACACTGACCAGGCCCAGCACAGGGCCCAGCAAGACCATGTGCAGCCCTAGAAGCCCTAGCATCATCGCGTGACCGCGACGCCAAAGTGCGATCGCCAGCAGCGCCGCCAGCACTAGCGCAAGCGGTGCGATCAAATTGCGAAAACTGAGCGAGTTGTCAAGAATCTCGAGCGGATACAGTGGCGACAGATTCAACGGCACAAACCAACGCCAGATATAAATCCAGGTGGAGCGGGCGGCATTGATTAGGCGATCAGACGTCGTCAACACCTCAGTGGTATTGATATATCCACCCGCCTCAACAGCGAGGTATGTATATGCAGCGACCGCAGCTGCCATCAATAGGAACGGAAATTTCTGCAATATAACCGTGCGCCACACGCACCAAGATTGGTCCCAACGTAAGCGTCGTAAGGGATAGATATCTATCATGATGAGCGTCAATGGCAAACTCACCGCCAGCGGCTTTGACATCATCGCTAATAGTGCAAAAACCAATGCGCACTTGGCCGCGTACCCGGGTTGACCGCGCGAAATCATGTAGGTCCAAACAGTCGCGAGATAGAACATCGAGACCAAAACCCCCTTGCGCTCAGCAAGCCAAGCGACGGTCTCAACATTTTGCGGGTGTACAGCGAACAACCAAGCTGCGATGAGCGCACAAGCCACCGCTTGGTACCTGCGCTCGCCTAAATGAACGCAGGAAAATGCGGTATAGCCAATCACGCCAACGAGCGTCGCGTTAACGACATGGATAATCATACTGGTGGCGTGATGACCGCCAATAGCATCACCCCAAATGGTAAAATCGAGTGCGTGGCTGACAAAACTAAGTGGACGCCAATAATCGATTTCAGCGGTGCTAAACATCCACCACAGATTGCTGGGCGCTAAGCTGTGTGTGTGGATGTTATAGAGAATATGACGATGGTCGTCACCTTCTAGAAAGCCAAAATCGAGCACCGCGTGATACACGAAGAGAATCAAAACGCCGGTGCTCAATAGACCTAGCGCAAAGAGCAGGCGTAAGCGCCGATCCACAGACATCTCGGACAAACTCAACCCCATCGACACTGACGTGAGCTCAGCATACTCAGCGCATGTTCTTTAGATTGTTGTTGGCATCTGCATTGTCTGGATCCAACTTCAGAACGCGCTGATATAGCGTGCGCGCCATCTGCGCGTCACCACTGAGTTGCGCGGCAACAGCACGCAAATTCAGCGCATTAATCTGCTCAGGTGCTTGTGCAAGAATGCTTTCAAGGATGCTGGCAGCCTCCACAAGACGCCCCTGTTCAATCGAGATCATTGCGAGTTGTTGTTGCAGCGGCTGATCTTGCGGCGCACCTTGCAATAAGGATTCAACCAGCACCCGCGCTGCTTGCGGTCTGCCGCCTTGCACCAGTGCCTGCGCTGCCATCTGCATTACAAAAGGATCGTTTGGAGTTAGCGCAAGTGCTGCCTTAATGTGCTCATATGCGAGACCATTATCACCAAGCCTTTGAAACACAAAAGCCAAATAAATATGGGCACGGTGACGCGCTTCATTATATTGCACTGCCGCGAGGAGCAGCGTGTGAGCGCGCTCGATGTCGCCGCGCTCGAATGCAGCTACGCCATCTAAGTAGCTTGTGTACGGCTGCCATTGAGGATAATAGCGTTTTACCAGTTCGTGCGTGCTCTTGTCGCTTGCAAAAACCAGTACTTGTGTTTGCGCCAGCGCGATCAAACCGAAAGTCCAAATTACCACCGCTATCGCAGCGCAGGCCGGCACGAGTTTTAGCGCTGCGCGCTGGGCCCACAAACGCACAAGTCCTATGGCGAGTGCAACGCACAAAACCACATCAGGCAAATAAGCGTAACGATCAGCCGAACTCTGCGGCCCAGAACTTATCAGCCCCAACACTGGGGCGATTATTACGAGATGTATCGCCAGCGCTGCAAGTAAAGCACCGGAGCCGCGTACGAACAGTGTAATCCCGGCGCAGCCCACAACTAATAATCCAAACAGCGGCAGCAAATTCGTAAACGACACTGAATTGTCGAGCACCGCAACCGGGTAGATTGGTGACAGACCAATTGGCGCAAGCCAGCGCAGCGGATACAACCAGACAGAACGGGCGGCGTTGATGATGCGCTCAGCGAGCGGGAACATATCGGCGTCATTTAAGAATCCGCCAGCACGCACTGCTGCGTAAGTGTAGAGCGTGACTGCACCGGTCAAAACGAAGTACGGCAGCTTGTCCCAAATGGCGCTCAACAGCACCCGCCAGCCGGCAGACCAGGTGAGACGTCGTAGTGGAAACACATCTAAGGCCAATAGTACGAATGGCACGGTAATAGCCATCGGCTTCGACAATAGGGCGAACACAAATGCCATCAACGCGAGACCCGACCAGTAAGGGGCCCGGTGCGGTAAAGCCTGGGAGCGCAAATAAGCCCAAACACTCAGCAACGAAAAAAGCGCACTCAAGACGCCCTTACGCTCAGCAATCCACGCTGTGGTCTGAACATGCTGTGGATGCACGACAAAGATTGTTGCAGCTATAACTCCACAAGCTATCGCGGCAAAGCTCGCGCGCAGCAGTGTCGGCGGTTCATTACGTGCCAGTTGGTAAGTGGTCACGCCGACAATTGCGACCAACACGGCATTGCACCAATGCAGAAAAACACTAGTTATATGATGTCCACCAATGTCTTCGCCCCACAATTTGTAATCGAGCGCGTGGGAAATAAAACTGAGCGGGCGCCAATAGTCAATATCGGCATTGGACAACATCCATAACACGTTATCCGCCGAAAAATCGCGCAGATACGCATTGTTACCGACGTGTAGAAAGTCGTCCCCATGCAGCATGCCGAAACCGGAAACTTTGCTATAAATCAGCCACGCAAAGCCGCCGAGAAAGGCGGCAATGCAAATCCAGATTTGTGCACGAAGGTGCCCAGGCTTAAGCATTGGCTTTAGCTTTCAACGCGGTTGTCGCAAACAATCGGAATGTGCCATCGGTGTCCACTTTTGCACAAGATAGCTAGAAATCTAGTGCTAAGTTCGATCTCAAGATTGCCACGCTGCTTTCGAGCGGACGAGTATTAACAAGCAACCGAGAATGACTTCTCGGCACCAGCCTAAGGAATCAAACTAGCTAGAGACACAGTGTAGAGGGTCTTGACCATGAACGCTTCATCACTGTCCGGAGTTACGTTGACACAACCGCCGGTCTTGCAAAATACCTTGAGTACTCACAGTGAATTCCAAGGCGTTATTGACGCCTTGGATATGTTGCAAATGGGTGTGCTGATTATCGATGACGATATGCATGTGCTAAACGTAAATCGAGTCGGAAGAAACATTATTGATCGCGCCGATAGCATCATCGTGCCAGACGGCGCCAGATTGGC
>Ga0055584_100000404_pt1 | contig 40922 bp, 40 predicted proteins | sample OSDHelmetaG_FD_58716 | JGI IMG/M metagenome (GOLD analysis project Ga0055584, IMG submission 58716) | Pelagic marine sediment microbial communities from the LTER site Helgoland, North Sea, for post-phytoplankton bloom and carbon turnover... | ecosystem: Environmental > Aquatic > Marine >...
TATGGTAAAAAATTCATATTAATCAATGTGTTGTGATTTAATATTGGGAGATCACTGTAATAGTTTTGTCCAATTATTCAACGATCCGCGAAAGTGAATGTTTCATTCTTGAATGAGAATATCTGCAGTTACGATGAAAATAGCGTCAAAATATCATCAATAGACCTCAAGTTTCAGACGCGCAGGTGTGACTCGCCGCGTTTCTTTCAGATGCCAGGAAACCCAAGCATGAATTGCGAGCTGTGGTATTGAATGTGTACGGGTGCTGTAGATTGCGCTGAATGCGCAGTATCAATGTGGGTGTGTGGGACGCGGGTAATTTTGACACTTGATCTGTCAAGACGCAGTCGTGTTACGTGACCCGTGTCAATAACTCGTCAGTTGCGCACAGATGTTATGTAGCTGACTTGGTGATGCGATATTTGCGCATCTTCTCTACCAGTGTTGTGCGATTAATGTTGAGGCGCTTCGCCGCGTTGGAGACGATGCCTTCAGCACTGGATAGTGCTTCAACTATAAGCTCGACCTCGAGTTCGGATACTCGGCTGCGTAGGTCGAAGGAACACTTTTTCGTGCCGCTTGGCGCATGCGCTGCTATTGTCACGCTGGCTTCTTTTGCGAGGTTTGGTTGATCCTCGGCAACTCCGAGCTCAGCATCTCGAGATACATCACTAGGGATCGTCCGCGGCGCTCTTGCCATGCGCGCAGGTAGATTCTCCGGTTCAACCACTTGGTAAGGAAATTGTTTGGTGAGACGGTCACATAAGCTGCGCAGCTCACGTAAATTTTCAGGCCAATCGTATTGGCAAATTGCCGCCATTGCTGTTGCCGATATTTCGAATGCTGCGCGTCCGTCGTCCTGCGCACGACGTACGTGCTCGGCGATCAGCACCGGGATATCGAGCCGGCGCTCCCGTAGAGCCGGGACCTGGAGCGTAGCGTTGCGAAAATGGTCCTGGAGGTCTGGTACCAAAACGTTTACGCAAGCGGCAGAGGTGACGGTCGCAAAAACTCTGATGTTGCTAGTACGTAGATGTGCGCTACCAACACGCGAGTAATGTTGATTCGACATGCAGTCTGCGAGTTTCTGCTGCAAACTCGGCGGCATTTCTTCCACGTACTGTAGAAGTATCGTTCCTCCGGAGGCTGTCTCAATACGACCGGCCCGAGCCGAAAGTGCGCCGGGAAAGGCATTACGCTCATGGCCGAACAATTCACTTTCTAACAAGCCACTGGTAAGTCCGCGGCAGTTTAATGGCAAAAAAGGATGTGTGGATCGAACTGAGCGTGCGTGCACAAGGCGCGCGATCAAGTCCTTATCAGTGCCAACCTCGCCAATCAGCAGTATGTCATTTTCGTGTTCGTCACAGTGTTCTACAAAACCACGGACTGCATCAATAGCCGGGCTAGAGCCGCTGAGCGCATTAAACAGATCATAGCGACGATTGAGCCTTGGTACACTCGGCCAGGCAAGGTAACTGCGCATGGTTTTTCGCCAGCTGCGAAACGTCGGTGTGCCTTCTACCAGCGCGCACACGCGTGGCGGCAAGCCTTGCTCATGGTTATCGACGCGCTCACCTGACCATACGACTACAGGTACATGACGTCCATCGGCATCTAAAAATTCTTCAAGTGGGCTTGCGCCGTCAGTGGAAGGAATCGCGCCAATGGGCAGCATAAGCGCTCGATATCTGTCGGCGTCTAGACGTAATCGGTCCAGGCATTGGGCACTCGTCGTGGTCGACTCCAGATCAATCTCGAACGACTTTAGGATTGCCTCTAGGGGCGCAAGCATGTCTTGATGAGGGTCAAGAACGAGGATTGAATGCATGGTATGTTTTAGACACCGAGCGTTGGTAGAAATGGGGAAGTGATTCGCGCCGAGTCTAGTTGCGCTGCTTGAATGGGTTTTCTCAAGGTCGTAAGAATCCTCAGTATCAGATGTCCGCGACTGTGTCTGAGCTTTGTTCTTGATAGGCCTGCGCGGCTTTACGACCACGCTGCAGTATCTTCAGGTTCTGCATGAGTTGTTCGCGGTGTGCGTTAGCGAGTTTTGTGATCTCTTGACTCATTTCAAAGACGCGGTTCAAGTCGCGCGCATGGCGTTCGGTTTCTAATGCTGTCAATGGCTCATCAAAAAATTTCCAAGTGAGCTGTTGTCGACGCGATTCTTGCTCGCTCAGTTGCTCCCAATGCGCTGCGGTAGCTGCAGTCAGCATCGATTCACTAATGGCAACAATCGAAGCCAAAATCAGGGCACGTTCGCCCATCTTGATCGAAGTATCCGATAGCGGCGTTACTGCCACCGCGTGTGCCAGATTAGCCTGCATTGGCAGCACGTGTTGATTCCTGGGACATAGCGTCCACACCGATGGCAATCCATGACTCGCGTATTTGTGTCATTAGGGCTGATACTTCTTCGAGTGCTGCGACCTCGTTGGTCGCGCTAGCCTGAACGACTCTGCGGGCTATGTAGTCATAGAGGTTCTCTAGGTTCTCGGCCAACTCCCCGCCGGCGTCTGCGTCGAGACTGGTTCGCAATCCTTCAATAATCCCCAGTGCGCGCCCTAGGCTCACCCCCTTGCCAGCAATGTCGTTGTTAGCGATTTGGGCCCGCGCGGCAGAAACTCGATCAAGGAATCCGTCCATTAGCATACGTACTAGTTCATGCGGGCTAGCCTGGGACACTAAGCCTTCGAGGCCAATTGTTGTGTATTGGCGCAATACAGCATCAGCGTGAAATTTCATGCGTTTCCTCAATTTCTGCGCGTATTGATCGTTGCGATCGAAGCGAGTTGTTGCGTAAGAAAAGTGCTTGTTGTTTGCAGTTGCGAAATTAGCACATCGAGCGCGGCAAATTGACTGCGCAAGCGCGCTTCATTTGCCTCCAATCGGCGTGTGAGATTGTCGCGCTCTGTATTTAGGTTATCGACCTGACCGGACAAACCTTCAATGCTTGTTTCTAATGCAGCATTTGGATTAAGAAACGAGGCCACAACGCCATGAAGTTGCTCGGCAACACCGCGCGCGAATGTTACGGTGCCTCGTTGGCCAATTGTCCCACCGGTAATGTTGACAACTAGATCCGCGGCCTCACCGTTGCCTGTCAGTTGTTGTCCAGAGCCGCTGGCTGCAACACCACCGATAGTCCCGGCTACGTCCAGCCCTGCGGTTGCGGTGCCCGTAGTTGTTGCGATACCAAGCGTTGATGTGCTGCCCGCGGCGGCTGATGAGATCGAGATATTGGATTCGCTACCGTAGCTATTCGACTGAATGACATAGTGGTCGGTATCAAAGGTGACGGTGACGCGCTTGCCGGCCGCGGACAAGGCCGAGTCTGTGTTTATGCGAGCTTGGATCTCGGCTGCTAAAGCGGTCTCGTTCGCGTAGGTTTTCTGTGACAAAGACAAAGTCGCGGTTTGCACGCCGTCGATGTTGAGTGACAACGTATCGTTGGTGCCATCTACGGTAAGTGAGGTCGCGGTAGCGCCGACATAATCGCCGCGCGTCGCGAGCTGGCTGAGGACGATATTGTAGTCGCCTTCTTGTGTATTGCTTGCGCCGCTGACAAACTCGATAGCTGAGTCTTGTGTGAGTCCGGCGACACCGAACAAACCGGCGAGCGCATCAGGAGAGGTTTTTAGCGCTGTTTGCAATTTGGCGCTATCAAGGCTCAGGCTGCCGCCGGCTTGGGTGGTAATGCCAATGTCTGCAAGTGTTCGGATGGACTGACCACTTAGCCCTGCGACAATATTCGTTGCAGCGCGGCGCACGCTCGATTCGACACCACGCAAGACCGCGTCGCCTAACAATATTCCTCCAACTCCAGTGCTGGCGTTGTAACCCGAGAGCGACTTGAAAGTGCTATTGAGGGCGTTAAATCCGCTGACGAATGACTCTACTGCGGTGGTTGCGACATCTTCATCGCGCCTTACTGTGAGCGAGAACGCTGCCTCGGACACGCCCTCTAAGTTGAGTGTCACACCCTCAAGAACACCCTTTATTGTGTTTGATGGGCGGGTGATCGTGAGCCCGTCGATGGTTATGTTCGCGTCTTGTGCGGCGGCAGTCTCGCTCAAATTCTTACCCGTTCCGAGCACGCTCGTCGGGTTGAATGCCAATTGCGAAAGGCCGGAGTCATCAGTGTCGGTGCCACCAGAATCACCCGACACGGTAATTTCGATGGAACTGGAAGCGCCCGTGTTGACGGATCCGAACACCAGCCGCTGGCCGCTACCGTCATCGACTATACTCGCAGTCACTCCGGCATTAGCCTCATTAACCGCATCACGTATGCCAGCTAACGAACTATTAGAACTGTCGATGGTAAGCGACGCTACATTGCGCTCCGCATCAGCGGCGAAAGTGTTTGCATCCGAATCATAGGTGCCGAAGCGGAAAGTGAGCGTGCCTTCACCAATGGTCTCGGTTGATTCACTGAATGCTTTTGATGCGAGCTTCTGGCTTTGCGCAAGCTGATTAACCTCGGCGCTATAAACCCCACTTACTGCTGTGCCATCCGCAGCCGCGCTCAAGGCTGAGCCGTCGTTCGAAATTGCACTGCGCGCGGTGAAGCTTGCCGGAGTTCGAAGCCCTTCCAATGTGGTTTGGAAATCCGCCAAGGCGGACTTTAGCGACCCGTACCCAGAAATGCGTGCCTGAAAGCCCGCTTCGCGCGAATTGATTGTGCGTGTTGCTGGCTCTGCTTGTGCCGTGATCAGCTGCGTTACCAGTCCGTTCAGATCTAAGCCTGAACCAATTCCAGATACTGCAATTCCCGCCATGCTCTACCTCCCGCAATGAGCTTCATATAACGCAATTGCTATCGAACACCCATCGGATAATTGATATGCAGCAAACAGCGTGCCATGTCGCGGCAACAGCTTAGATACTTAGTCTTTGCAGGGAATAGTGTTGGTTTGCAGACACTCGATACTGATTATGCAAACCCAATCCAAGCAAATATTCGTGTCTGTTCGTGTGTAATAATTAAAAAAAACAATTAGTTAAAAAATAAGCCCTCGAGATCGGGTCGCATGATTCGCGGCTATACCTTTTCTTGAAGGAGTAGCCCTAGAGTGATGCGTTCCGTGCCGCTGCTGGCAAACTCGGCAAGTGCCGCGGCAGTTGCGACGACCGATTCGGAAGGAAGTTGCCTGATTACATCACCCGACTCCGGATCAATCACCTGTACGAGCGTGCGCCCGGAGCTTTCATCAATTTCGAAATTGATGTGTCGGCGAATTGCTTGGACGTGTTCTTGCACTGCCGCTACTGACTGCTCAAGTACGCCTGGATCTATACTGCGGTCGTTGCCATCGCTAATTTGACTGCCAAAGGTTGGTTCTAGTTTAGCATTTTCTGTGGGTGTAGAAGCCGTAGAGGTAAAGTTTCGCCCTGACTCTGCAGGCAATGCAGTTAATCCGCGCGATGCGTTAAATTCAATGGGCATGGCACTGTCCTCTAGACGCGGACAAACAATAGAAAAACGGTCCGCAACAAGTGCGGACTGTTTTTGCGTGTTGGCAACGTGTCACAAGTTCACCACGATTCAGCTCACTGGATTACTGGAGCAGACCCAGTACGAGCTGTGGTTGTGCATTCGCCTGAGACAAGACCGACACACCTGCCTGTTGCAGAATCTGCAATCGAGTCAAGTTTGCCGTCTCTGCGGCGAAGTCGGCGTCTTGGATTCGCCCACGAGCTGCTGAGAGATTCTCCGTTGCGGCGCCGAGGCTTGCGATCGTTGATGTAAAGCGATTCTGGATGGCACCGAGGTCTGCTCGGCTGCTGGTGAGTTGGGCCAAGGCGCCATCAAGGATGCTTATCGCAGAGGACGCACCGCTGACACTCGAAATATCAACGCTGCTTAGCTTGGATAGTGTAGCTGACGCGGAAGATACGCCACCAAACGCAAGATCAGCACCGCCGAGCGTGAAGTTTGCAGCTGAACTAAGCGTCAAGGTTCCGCGGCTGGTATTGCCATTGCCGTCAGCTGGGGCGACACCGGCGGTGGTTACCGCAGTGGTGATGGCGCCAGCATTGCCAGCCGACTCAGCAATCGCGCCACCTGCTGCAACCGTATTTAGGCCATCGAGTGTTGAGGTCAACACCAATGAGCCGCCGCTACCTGCAGCGACTTTTGCGCCGGTATCAACGGTGGTACGCCCCGCTGCGCGCTCGGCATCAATTGCTGTTTCCAAGGCGTCGATTGCGTCTTCTTCACCGGCTGCATTCGCAACCACTACGGCGACGTTGCCAGCGCTGACATTAGCGGCGTCGTCGACGAATTGGTAGGTCTGTTCGCCGACCGTGATGGTATCTCCGGCGCCAGGCGTCGTGCCAGTGGTGATACCAGTACCGGCGCCGGTATTTGCATCAGCGAAAGTCAGCGTAACCACTTCGTTGCCGGTGGCATTGGCGCCAGCAGAAATGTCTAAGCCGGTGGCGTTTTGCACATCCTGTGCATTGGCGGCGTCACCTGCGCCACCAGTAAGCGCTATGTTACGACCGTCTGCCGCTGTCAAGGTGAGTGCGCCGGTGCTGGAGTCAGCAACGGCGTTGACGCCCGTTTGATTGCTAATTGCGTTGATTGCCGTTGCAGAGTTGCGGCCCTGCGTAACTGCATTGGTATCGGAGCTAATTGAGCCAACAGACACACCATTGATCACCAGCGCGCCATTGGATAGCGCCTGGCCCGCATTGGGTGATCCACCGGTAACCGCGTTGGTTGCTGTCGCGCTCACGCCGGTTAGGTTAGACACCGAGTTAATCGCGGTGGCTTTGGCCGTCGCGCTGTCGGCAGTTACTCCGGCGGCACTAGTTGCTGCCGAGACACCAACCTCGGTGCCGTTAACGGTGAACCCAGCGCCATCGAAGGCCGCTGATGTCACTGCCGTACCAGAGGCCTGAAATGACCCTAGAGCATCCGTCGTCGCCCCTTGAATCGTAAATGAGATGACTTGATTGGCCTGCGCGCCCACTTGGAATTGCGCGGATTGGAACGAGCCATCGAGTATGTTTTGACCATTGAACTGAGTAGTTGTGCCGGTGCGCTGAATTTCAGCCAGCAGCTGCTGCGCTTCCCCGTTGAGTGCGTCGCGGTCTGAAGCGGAGTTGGTAGCGTTGGCTGATTGCACCGCCAACTCACGAATCCGTTGCAGCGAATTCACTGACTCGGCTAACGTACCTTCAGCCGTCTGGGCGAGGGAGATGCCGTCATTCGCATTGCGCAGCGCTTGATTAAACCCGCGAATCTGCGTGGTGAATCGCTCTGAAATGGCGAGGCCAGCTGCGTCGTCCTTAGCGCTGTTGATACGCAAACCAGAGGACAGCCGCTGCAACGACACTTGGAGCGATCCCTGTGAATTCGTGAGATTACGCTGGGCGTTGAGCGAAGCGACATTAGTATTGATTGTTTGGGCCATGAACGTCTCCTGGTTTGTCCGGGTGTTGAGCGAGTGGTCCGACCGTTATTGGAAAGACCTAAGCGCTCTAGCCAGCTCCGACATGGACTCAACTCCGTGTCGTGTTACAGGGTAATTCGACCGTTCGAGATATTACTTTAGCGGTAAAATGAATTTTTTTAGGGATTATCCAAAAGCTTGGCGCTCCCGGAGCAGCTACGGTCTAGATTTGCGTGTGCTGTACTGGGAGCACCGGCGCGCGGGTCGCTAGCGTAGGAGGCTGAACAACGACAAGTTCTGTATGCGCACAAATGCGAGCTGAGCGGACTCGAGCGCTAATAGCTGTCGGCTCAGTCGGCTGGCGGCTTCGGCAAAGTCCAGATCTTGGAGAGTGGATAGAGAACTTTGCAATTCCAGGTCCAAATCCGCGTTAGCGCCTTCTTGAGCATCCAAGGTGTTACGGCGTGCGCCGATCGCCGTGCGCACCTCATTTAAGTTGTCTAATCCCCGATCCAGGTCGACCAGTGATTTGCCTAACGCGTTGCTCAGCGCTGCGTCACCTAAGCCCAGTGCACTGACCAGGCCGTCCATGGTCGCGAAGATACTCTGATTGACGCTTGGCGCGAGTACGAAGGAGTCCCCCTGAGTGGGCGTGCCGCGTACCGTAGTGACGATGCCGCGAAATGATATTTGCGCGTCAGGCTGATACGTTCCGCTCGTGGTAACGTCATTGGCGCTGTCTGTGACGATAAATGCGTTCGCATCACCGCTGAGATCGACGCTGCCACTCGGGTTGCTCAAGCCGCTAAGTGCTGAACCAAAAAAGCCCGTCACCGTGTCAGTGTCTTCTGTCGCGCCAACCAAGGTTTCGCTAACCACAATACTATTTCCTGGCACTACGTTACTCAGGTATAGGCGCCCCGCATCGACGTGAGCAGCGACTCCAGTGGTACCGGTGGCGCCATCAATTGCGGTTTCGAGTGCTGCAAGCGTGCGGCTGTCACCCTCGCCCAAGGTGTCAATGAGAACACCATTGATCCGCACTTCGTAGCTCAAGGTATCGTTAGTGCCGCTATCAGTTAAGCCAATGGCACCTCCCGCCACGTTGCTGTCGCTGACCATGTTGACAGTGTAAGTGTCATTGTCGTAGGCCGTAGCATCTTGCAAATTTCCAGGGTCGATTACGCCACGCCCTGCATTGCTGGCTCCGGGTACTGCGCTGAATGTGCCGTTGCCATTGCGAATAGCAACAAAAGTCTCAAAGCCGGAATCTGCCACTGCAACTGAATTGTTAGTGCCAATTTTCAACGTGCGCTGACCCTGGTCGCCTAAATAGCTAGTGGTCCCTGTTACGTCCTTTACGAACGGAACTGTAGTGCCTTTGAACCCAGAGAATATGAATTCCCCGCTCGCATCTTGCGTGTTGGCAACGTCGATGAGCTCCGCGAGGCGTTGTTCGATTTCAGCAGAAACCGCTTGTCTGTCCGACGCGGTGAGCACTGCATCATTGGCAGAGACCGCGAGTTCTCTAGCTCTTTGCAGGACTTCAATCGCCCGCGAGACGGCACCTTCTTCCTGGCCCAAGCGGTTGCGCGCATAGTTAATGTTTTCTTGATGCTGCTGGGTGACCCTAATACGTTCATTCAGCCGCAGGGCTTGCGCGCTGCCGGCTGGATCCGATGCAGGTGTAGAAATCCGCTTGCCGGTGGCTAACTGCAACTGCGTTTTAGCGACTGCGCTTTGCTGCGCCGTGATGCCGCCTACGCCTTGGCGAAACAACTGACCAGTTGAAATTCTCATGGGTGGCTATCGCAGTGAGTTAATAATGGTTTGGAATAATTCATCGACCACGGTAATTAGCCGTGCTGATGCTTGATAAGCTTGCTGAAAGCGCACTAGATCCGCGGCTTCTTCGTCAAGGTTTACGCCGGAAATTCGGTCTCTGTCGGCAGTTGCTTGTTCCAGCAAAGCACTAAAGGCACCGTCGGTGATTTGTCCATCGCGAGTACGTTCACCGACATCGGTGACGGCTTGACCGTAAGCCTGCTGTAGTGTTGCTGTGCTCGCACCCAACAGGCTTTGATCTTGAATGTTGCTGAGCGCCAAAGCATTACGGTTATCGCCCACGCCACCGCTGTTGTGTTCCAACACGAATGTGTCGGCGTTGCCGGGCGTACCAGAGAATCTAAACGAGATGTCGCCGCCGAGGATTGAAAAATTCTTGCCAGCAGAATCAACACTCGGATCGAAAGCGAGTGGTCCTTCACCTAAAGGATCAGGTACCAAAGTCAGTTGATTGGTAGCGCTGCTAAATGTGATGTCGATCTGGCCATTCACTGGCGCACCGGTTAATGGCAGGTTAGCCCTGCTATTAATCTCTACCGAACCAAGGTTTGCGGAACCCGTGTTTGCAAATGCCGTTAGCGCGCGCACCGGGGCTGCGGTCGCTATTGTTGTAGGGTCGGTTAAGTTGACCTTCATGGTGCCAGCGTGTGCGGACACGGGCCTTATCTGAAAGGTATCGCCTAGCGCCGCACCCGCAGTGATGGTCAGGTCAAAGCCGTCGATGGTTGTAGCTGTGAACGGTGTGACGCCGGCGGTGTTGATAGCGGTTGTTTGATCATCTGAGTCGCGTACCAGCGAGTAGGCATTACCACCCAGAGCGGTGAGCGTGTAGTTGCTGGTTGTAAGGGCACTGACGTCAGTAATTACTGCGCTAAGCGCGCCGCCGGCGTTGTTTGCATTCGCAACAACACTCGCTTGTCCGGGAACGAAGAAGCCTGCCCCTAGATTGCCGCTCGCATCCAAGCCCAGTTGGTGCTGCGCGTTGAACGACTCCGTTAAGCCTGCAGCAACTCGGCCAAGGGCGTTTTGCGTGGGGTCCAAAATTTCTGCGCGAAAACGTAACGCCGCGCCCAACTCGCCGCCGCGTAAGCGCGATGAGATGTTGAAGCCGTTGCTGTGGGCAACTTCGAGGCGTGTTGCATCGAAAGTGTCTTTGGTAAGTTCCAATGAAGTAACGATCGAGCCGAGTACCAGGCCTTTTCCGCCGGCGGTGACATTGATCGATCCGTCATCGAGCTCGACGGTCGATATGGATACTTGGTTGCCAATTTGGCGTAACAGTTGATCACGCTGATCGAGCAATTCGTTGGGTTGCCCTGAACGCGCCAGCGACGCGGTGATGCGGCCGTTTAGATCGCCAATCGACTCAGCTAGTGAATTAATCTCGGTAACGCTAGCGCGTACCGTCGAGTTAACCCGATCATCGACTTCAGACAGACGTTCGTCGATCAAACGAAAGCGCTGACTTAGCGTGTTTGCTTCAGTCAGTAATACTTGACGATGTAGGGGCGAGGCCGGATCGCCAGCAAGGTCTTGCATTGAGGCAAAGAAACCGTCCACGGCGGGGGATAGGCCAGCGTTTGGATCTGCCAATAGATTGTCGATGAGACTCACGAATTCTAAGAACTTGCTTGCATCTCCAGCATTCGAGGTCTGCACTAGCAGCTGTTTGTTGACTGTTTGATCGGCGAAGCGGCTGACGGCTTGAATCTGAACACCGGTCCCGAAGCTGAAACCAACGAGATCTTGAGAGCCTGCAGTTGCCAACTCCACGCGCTGGCGACTGTAGCCATCAGTATTGACGTTCGCAATGTTGTTGCCAGTGGTACTGAGTGACGCTTGCGCGGCACGGAGTGCGGACAGGCCAATGCTAGTCAGGCTCGGTGTTGTTGCCATTGTGAATTAGCCGCTAGTGCTTGGGCGCGAATGCAGAGCACTACGCATGGTAGGGCTCTCCAACAAGCCGATCAGCTTATTCGCATAATTGGGATCGGTGGCGTAGCCAGCTTTTTGCAACCCACGGTAAAACTCCGCTGGGTCGCCGGTGCCGCTCACCACCGGCTCATAGCGCTTGCTATTGCGCAAGAGTTTTACGTAGTCGTTGAAACTATCAGCGTAACTGTCGTAAGCCCTGAAGGCGTCTTTGCGAGCTTGCATGGCGCCGTTCTCGAATTCGTGGGTAGCGTGCACAACGCTGGCACCGCTCCAGCTGCGTCCGGCCTTAATGCCGAACAAATTGTAAGAACTCTCGCCCGTGGCCATGCGCGGTATCGCGCGGCCCCAACCTGATTCCAGTGCGGCTTGCGCGAGTAACACCTGCGGCGACACGCCGAGGCTCGCAGCGGCCTCACGCGCCTCGCCCCACAATTGTGTAATGAACTCGCGCGGCGATTCGAATCGTCGAGTTTTGTTCGGACTTTGCGCGGGGTCGATGCGGTCAGTGTCTTTGCCAACTACGTGCTGACTCAAGCCGGCTCCAATCGTGTCCTCGGTGTTGCCCTCGGCATTGCGCTGGGTCGCGCCCGCCAACATTGCATGTAGTTCAACGCTAGTCGCTGCTTGTGGCACATTTTGCGTCAGCGGCGGGGTGGATCCTGCCTGATCCGGCCTGTGTCCGGCCAAGGCGCGTGCGCTCCGTTGACTTATTGCATGCACCTGCCCTGGGTCTGGCTCAGGCAGCGCAGCTTGATACATTTTCAAGCCATCTGTTTTTGCGTCAGCGCGTGTTTCGCTGCCACGGATGAGGTCTGTCTGGAGCGCGCTAGGCGCGGCTTTTTCATGCGCGCCATTGAGCGATAGATCGCCACCGAGCTGACGCATCAACATATCTGCTAGACCGAGTCCGCTGCTTTGGCCGTCGGGCCTGGAAGTCGACATGGATAGTGCGATTTGCTTATCGTAGAGCTCTTGATAGAACTCAGTACCTTTACTATCGAGCAGCCCGTCAGCGAGCTTCGCAGATCGCATATTGGTCAACAGCATCTGCACAAAGAATGCTTCGAACTGCTGCGCGGCTTGACGGAGCGTGCCTTGGGGGTCCTGTTCTTGCATGTTGCGCAAACTAGCGAGTCCACGCATATCCGTGTAAACGGCGGCATTGTGCGCAACTACAGTTTTGTCCAGGCTCATGCGCTCGCCCTACAATCTCGACCTGGTGTTAATGCAGACATTTCTATGCACCTTTTTGCAATGCATTGAGAACATCGTCTAGGCGTCTTATCCACGGTTTTTCACCGGTTCGCCCACTGAACATCTTTGCCGCCCGTTGTGCTTCGTCGCGTGCGGCGTATATGCCTTGCAATAGCACGTGCTGAGTCCCGTCTGGACGCTGTATGCGCACATGTGCGAGTTGTGGAAAACCGGATAGTTCACCGAGCAGTGTTTCAACCCCTGCAGGTGCACGCATGCTAACTAGCTGCAGTGTGAAATGATTGCCAGGATGTCCCTCGAACCACACTGGTTGCGCGCCAGCCGAACGATGCTTCTTGGTCGGTGCAGGTTTGTCCAGTGCAACTTTCTCGGCAACTACGTCGGCCCCAGAAACTAGTGCCTCAGATTGTTGAGACGAACTGACGACGCTCGGAGTTGGCGGCGCTGAGGCCAACTTGGTGCGCGTCCCTGTCGACTCGGCCACTTTTGCGACACTCGGCGTGGACATCGCGATTGACTCGGGCCTAGCGCGTGGTCGCGGTCTCGATATGGACGCCACAAGCGGTGCGCGCGTCGCTGCATCGGCAACAACAACCGCGTCGGGTTTAATCTGTGGTTTCTCGCTTGCAGCTACTAGAGCGGTAATGACTTTGGCGTCAACGCTATCAGCTATAACTGACTCGGCAATGTGGTGTTCGCGCCTACTCGGTAACTCTATGGCTTCGTCTTGTGCGAGCTCCGTGAGCGTTGGCGTTAACTGCACGCCGGCCAATGGCGCTGCTTGATTACTCGGGTCTGCTGAACTGTTCGGGCCTGGTGCATTGTCTGAAGCGAGAAACTGCACCGGCACCGGCCGTGATTGTGCTCGATCAACATCAATTGTTGTGGAGTTCTCGGTTGGTGAGTCAGCGCTGGTGGGAGCCGGCGCGGTAGCCAGCGCCCTAGCATCCGACATCACAGGATAGGTAATGGCGATTGTTGTTGGCACCCTAGCAAGTTGCGCAACTCCGATACCGATCTGTTGGTCGACTGGCATCGCAACTTCTGCGCCGACTAAACTCGCCTGCGCACTCCAAGGCCTAACTGCATAAGTAAGCGCGCTAATCTGTAAGCCAACAACAGTTAGCCCGATAGCTACTAGTGCAACCTTTGATGTTGGCGCTCTAGTCCGTTTCGACTCCCCATTTGTACCGGCCTGTGTGTTGGTACTCTCGGCTAGCTCTGGCATTAGAACCTCTCCGTAGAACTGCTCACTCAACTTGCGCATCTGGGACGCACCCAGCGCAGTCGAACTTGTGTTAGATAACGGTAATTGTTGCGCGCAACGCGCCTGCCGACTTCAGTGCTTGCAGTATTGCAATGAGGTCACCTGCTGATGCGCCGACCCGGTTGACTGCGCGCACGATGTCATCCAGCGAAACGCCAGGCTTGAATAAGAACATGGGTTTTCGGTCTTCGACTACGTCAATCGTCGATTGGGTCACAGCTGCTGTTTGCCCGCCCTCGGACAGCGCGTTTGGTTGACTCACCTGATTGTCGTTGCTTACTGTCACGGATATATTTCCGTGGGTCACGGCTGCGGCGAGTACGCGCACATGTCGGCCGATGACAACCGTACCGGTACGCGAATTGATGATAATGCGCGCCGCGCCTTCCGCTGGAACAATCTCGAGATTTTCGATCTTTGAAATATATGCGACATGTTGCCCTGGGTTCGATGGCATGCGCAGCCGCACAGTTGCTGCGTCAACCGACCGTGCAGCGCCCGCGCCAAAGCGCTTTTCGACTATGGCTACGATCCTTTGGACCGTGGTGAAGTCGGGGTTGTGAAGGTTAAGTAACAGATTGTCGCTGCGACCAAATGGTGTACCCACCGTACGTTCGACTATAGCGCCACTCGGAATTCGACCTGAACTAGGTACATTGACGGTGAGGCTAGTGCCACCATCGGAGCTTACTGACAAGCCGCCAACAGCGAGGTTACCTTGAGCAATGGCATACACTTTGCCATCTATTCCTTTCAGCGGAGTCATCAACAGGCTACCGCCGCGCAGACTCTTTGCATTACCGATAGATGAAACATTGATATCTATTGTCTGCCCGGGTTTAACGAACGCTGGCAACATCGCGTGGACCGCAACGGCTGCAATGTTGTTAACCTGCGGATTAATGTTGGCAGGTAGCGCTACACCCAATTGCTTGAGCATGCTCTTCAAACTCTGCGTCGTGAAAGGGGCCTGAGTGGTTTGGTCACCTGAGCCGACTAGCCCTACCACCAAGCCATAGCCGGTTAAGGGATTGTCTCGAACGCCGCCAATGCTCACTAAGTCTTTGATACGCTCTGCATGGCTTGCGCTAACGGCAATTGCCAGTAGGACGAAGGCGACGGTGAGCTTTGCGAATTTCATTATGATTGGCCTGAGTGCGCTAGAAAGGCATGAGTGCTGACATGAAGAACTTAGCTAGCCATCCCATCACGTTGGCGGACGATGTATCACCAGTGCCTGCGTAACTGATCCCTACGTTTGCCATTCGATCCGATGTCACGACATTGTCGGCACTAATGTCTTGCGGGCGCACGATTCCCGAAATGCGTAGCTGCTCTTCACCGCGGTTTAGATTGAGAAGCTTTTCACCGCGTACTACGAGATTTTGATTCGGTAACACCTCTACCACCGTGACGCTGATGGAACCGCTAAGTGAATTACTTTGTTCACTGGTTCCTTCTCCATTGAAAGTCTGGTTCGAAGATTGTGTGATGCTCAAATCAAGATCACGCGTCGAGACGAATGGCAATGACGGTGGCACACCAAATTGCGCCGCGGTGCCTAATAATGTTGGATTGGCCGCTTGGATGTTGCTGGACTTGGACGTGCTTGTAGTACTCTCGGTAGTTGCGTTCGTAGTTTCAACCAAGGTCACGGTGAGGATGTCTCCAACCCGACGTGCACGACTGTCTTCGAACAAACGCATATCCCAGCCGGCGCGATAAATAGCCCCGTCGTTGACCACTGGCGCTCTGGCCGCGCTTGGACGAATGGCGGCGTAAGCAGGGTCTGGTTTGAGCTCTGTGCGTTGGCAAGCACCGAGCGTACTAAAGGCTGCGAGCATGGCAGCGAGTCGCAGCAGGACTAATGAAGACCTGCTAATCACAGATTGTTGCTCACGAAACGCATCATCTCATCGGCTGCTGAAATGGCTTTCGAATTCATTTCATAAGCGCGTTGTGTCTCGATCATACTGACCAGTTCTTCGACCACATTTACATTGGAGGTTTCCAATGACCCTTGTATGAGCGAGCCAATCCCGTTGGAACCTGGTGCACCAATTTGCGGTGTGCCACTGGAGCCGGACTCTCTATATAAGTTTTGGCCTATCGCCTGGAGGCCAACGGGGTTAATGAAATCGGCAAGCTGTATGCTGCCGATTTGAGTTGGCGTCGCGCTGTTAGCGAGCTGTGCAGATACGGTGCCGTCGGGCGCGACCGTGACGCTCTGCGTATTGGCCGGGATGGTGATGTTTGGTTGCAACGCAGCGCCGCTTGATGTGACCACTTGGCCATCGGAATTGACCTGGAATGTTCCGTCACGGGTATATCCGATTGATCCATCTGATTGCAGGATCTGGAAGAAACCTCTGCCTTGAATGGCGAGGTCCATATTGTTTCCAGTGATTGCGATGTTGCCTTGCGTAAACAGTTTCTCAGTTGCGACCGGGCGTACGCCCGTGCCTATGGATAGGCCCGACGGTAGCGCTGCATCTTGTGCGGACTGTGCACCAACTTGGCGAATGTTTTGGTAAATCAGATCTTCGAATACCGCTTGGTCGCGTTTGAATCCGGTGGTGTTAACGTTCGCCAGATTGTTGGCGACTACATTGAGACGCATCTGTTGCGCATCGAGCCCGGTTTTTGCTACCCATAATGCTGGATTCATCTATGTGTTCCTTAAGCGTTACTGGCCCATACGCAATAGCTGCGCGTCCGCCGCATCGTTTTCCTGGGCAACGCGCATCAATTTCACGTTGAGTTCGTAGTTTCGCGACAACGCGATCATGTTGACCAATGCTTCCACCGCATTGACGTTGCTACCTTCGCGTGCACCGGATGCGACCCGTACCGCTGCATCCGCTGGCGCAACATCTGCGCCTTCTACTCGCAATAGTCCGTCTTCGCCTTTCTTCAAAGATTGCAGGTCTGGATTCACTAGCTTGAGGCGATTCACTTCAAGAATGGTGTCAGGTGATTCGCCCAGTGGACGAATGCTGATGGTGCCGTCGGTGCCGATCGAAATACTCTCGGCTGGTTGGATTGAAATCGGACCGCCGTTCCCCAACACTGGATGGCCGGCGCCGGTTGTTAAGATGCCCCCGCTAGATACGCGTAAGTCCCCAGCTCGTGTGTACGCTTCGCTGCCGTCGGGCGCTTGAACTGCTAAGAATCCGTCCCCGTTGATCGCGACATCTAGGTTGCGTCCAGTGGTATTAACAGGGCCGGGGTTCAAGTTCACGCCCGGCCCGCGCGCCAGGGTAAATGTGCGCGATGCAATGCCGGGGCCTTCAATTGGCACGCTTTCGAATGCCAGCAGGTCTTGGCGAAAGCCGGTGGTGTTGACGTTCGCCAAGTTATGACTGTTGGCTGTTTGCGCCAGCGCGGTTTGCTTCGCGCCGTTCATTGCCAAGTACAGCATTCGGTCCATAGCGTAGTGCTACCGTTAGTTAATATTCAAGATTGTTTGAGTGAGCTGGTCAGACGCGGTGATCACTTGCGCGTTTGCTTGGAAGCTACGCTGTGAGTTGATCACATCGACAAGTTGTTCGGTGAGTTCAACGTTTGAGTCTTCCAGCGATCCTGCTTTGATTATTCCGAGCGTGGCGGAGTCCGGCGCACCGGTGAGCGGTTGTCCCGAGGAAAATGACTCAGCCCAGGAGTTATCGCCGACACGGGTCAAGCCTTGTGCGTTTGCAAAGTCGGTCAGTGCAACTTGTCCCAGAGCAAGTGATTCGCCGTTGGTGTAGCGCGCAAATAGGACACCAGATTCTTCGATCTCAACGCCTGCGAGTTGGCCAGAGCTAAAGCCATCTTGGAGGAGAAAATTGATGCCGAAGCCGCTGCCAAACTGAGTTACTTGGTTAAGGTCGATGCTAATGGTCTGCGCTGCGGCGCCAGCAGGTGTGAATGAGGCCGTGTTCAGCGTGCCGCCGGCCGGCGCGGTCAGTTGACCTGCGGTGTCAAATGTGATGGCAGTGGCGCCGCCAACCTGTACGTTGTCCACGGTCACAAAGTTCTCCCAGGCGTTGGCGCCGGTCTTTCGGAAGAATATGGAGGCTACGTGTGGCGTACCTAATGAGTCGAAAAAAGTGAGTGAGGTGGAGTCGTTGAATGTTGCTGGGTTAGCCGCATCGAAAGCGGTCGCTGGCGCGGTGTCCGCAGCATTCAGATTTGCCCCGACCTCAATCGCGCCAGTGGCTCGCGGTGGTAGCTTGCCGGTATTCACTTGCAGGCTTGCGATGTTGCCGGTGATATTGCCGTCAGCGTCCGCGGTGAAACCAGTCAACTGCTGGCCGAGTGGATTGACTATGAAGCCTTCTCTGTCGGTGCCAAAGACGCCGCTGCGCGAATAGGCGGTGGAGCCACCTGAATCAACGCGAAAAAAGCCTTTGCCGCTGATGGCTAAGTCAAGCGGATTACCAGTAAAAGATATATTGCCTTGGCTGAAATTTTGTGACACGGATGCGATCTGTACACCGTCGCCAACAATATTTGTGCCACGTCCATTGCCGGCGACCAGATCCGCGAATTCCGTACGCGATTGTTTGAATCCGTTGGTGTTAGCGTTAGCGATATTGTCCGCGGTAATGCCGAGGTCTGCGGCAGCGGCTCCAAGTCCTGTCAGTGCAATTCGAAATGACATTTAGATACCTGTTTATTCAATGGGCCTTGTCGATACGGCCCGGCGATGAGTTCAATTCAGTGACTATCGAATTTCGAGAATGGCGTCAGCATTGATCGAGCCGAGCCCAGCGAGATTCAATGACATTGCGCTACCCCCAGAACCGAGGGTCACGCTGGCCACCGCAGCAACCGTGCGGGTATCCAATGCGACGGCTTGTCCATCGCGGGTACCTTGTGCGGCAAATCGGTAAATGCCAGCCGGCTGCAACTCGCCGTCAGCTGCTTGCCCATTCCATTCAAAATTGGCGACACCATTCGCATCCGTTGTCAGGGGTTGTTGAAACACCTGCGCGCCGGCTGAGTTGGAAACACTGAGCAAAATGTTGTTGATGCCTTTGGCATCAATTGACCCCTCAACAGATGAACCAGCGGTGAGGGAGGCCAAGTCACTTTCCACTAGAACCGATCGACCCACGAGGGTCGACGCTTGCAGTGCCTGTAGCGATTGCAACGAGGTTGTCATGCTGCTGAAGGAGTCTTGCAGCGCTTGAATACCATCGACTGTCCCGAATTGCGCGAGTTGGCTGAGAAACTCTCCACTGTCTTGAGGCTTGAACGGGTCTTGCGCTTCAAGTTGGGCTGTCATTAGACGAAGAAACTCCGACTGCCCTAGTTCGCCACTGCTGCCCTTGGACTTGTCTACACTTGGCAGAGACAGTCCGGGGATGGCTGAGAGACTTGATTGAATTGGGTCAGTCATGAATGCATTTCCGCTGCGTCAGAGCTTGAACTCACCGTTAGCGACCAATCGCCAAGGTACGCATTAGCATTTCCTTGCTGGTATTCATGACTTCGACGTTGTTCTGGTAGGCACGTGATGCAGAAATCATGTCAGCCATTTCCTCTATCGGGTTTACGTTGCTCCCGAATACATAGCCTTGCGCGTCAGCCAAGGGATGATTGGGGCTGTATTGCCTAGGCGCAGGGGCCTCATTCGGCACAATATTTAGGACTTCCACACCTTGCGCTGATGAATTGGGTTCGGCTTCGTTCACCATGCTTGAGAACACCGCATGACGCCCCTTATAGGCGGCCTCAGCTGTGCCGGCGACGGATTCCGCATTGGCTATATTGCTCGCGGTTAAATTGAGTCTTACGGTCTGCGCGGAGAGCGCTGAGTTTGCCGTGGATAGCACATCAAAGAGCGACATGATTATTGACCTCCGCGAATTGCGTTGAGTAAACCGTTAATACGGGCGCCCAGAAACGTGAGGTTGGCGGAGTACAAGACGCTATTGCGCATGAACTCAGATTTCTCAACGTGTGCGTCGACCGTGTTGCCATCTACGCTGGGCTGCAGTGGCGTTCTGTAAAGTAGTTGTCCGCCCGGCTTGGCGCTCGGACCAATGTGCGCAGCGCTCGTCGTGTTGACTGCAATCGTATCTTGGGCCGCGCGTAATGATGCTGAGAAGTCGATGTCTCTAGCCTGATATCCGGGCGTGTCGGCGTTGGCGATATTGGCTGAGAGCACTTTTGCGCGCCGCGACCCGGCGGCCAGTGCGTCCCCGTGGACGCCAAATGCGGTGTCAAAGTTGATTGGCATGAGGCAGCTATCTCTGTCGGTGTCATCAGGCAGCTGGCGTGGGCTCAGCATCCCGGGTAAGACACTCAAAGCAACTACCGTGCCAGGCGCGATGGAATGCTGAGCACACCGGCATATGGCACGCAATACGGCCTAAGTACGTCTTTTCTCTCGGCGCCGTCTAGTGTGCTGCGAACTCCGTAGCGGCGGTCAGCACCGGCAAATGACGTCCCTTCCACGGCAATGCTTGCCGCTGCCGAGCCGATACCACACCGACTGCGTGTGCCCAACTGTTGTTGCCAGCCCGTCTAGCGTGCGATCACTGCTTACTTGACTAGTGAGCTGAGTGACTGGCACGTGTTGTGCAAGCACTAATAGTCACCACTTAGCCTCTCGGACTGGATTCTATGTACGCACACACGCACCCTGTGGCGAAATGCGCCCCGCATGGCCGGTTCTCACTCAGTCGGGCTGCTCTGGTGCTGTTGGCCGCGCTCATTGCGCCACAAGTCCACAGCAATGCAATACAAACACCAGAATCTATTATCGCGGCCGCTACAGGGTTTGCGATTGCTACTGCGCCGGTCCGTGGAACTGGCGAGCCAATCGTCAAAGCTGGGCGCTTAGACCCCAGATTGCGGCTTGCACGCTGCGCTGTAGAATTGGAGGCGTTTCGCCCGCGCGGCGCGCGCGAAGTCGGGAACTCGACCGTCGGCGTCCGTTGCATGGGTGCAAAGCCGTGGACAGTGTTTGTGCCAACGTATGTGTCATTACCAGGGAATGTGTTGGTTGCGTTGCGTTATGTACGGCGCGGCGCCATCTTGGCAGCAGCAGACGTGGGTATTGAGGAGCGCGATCTGGCACGCTTAATGAACGGTCATTTTGCCGACAGCGCACTGGCAGTAGGGCAACGCGTGAAACGACCGCTGCGCGTCGGTAGTGTAGTGAGTCCTGCGAATTTGGCTGCGCCAATACTGGTACGGCGCGGGACACGCGTTACAATCATAGCGAAGGGCGGTGGATTAGAGATCCGTGCCGCTGGCAAGGCGCTGCGTGACGGGGCGCGAGGTGATCTGGTTCAGGTACGCAATCTGGCCAGCAAACGCCTCGTAGAAGGTACAGTTGATGGGCAGGCAATGGTACTTGTACGGCTGTAATAGCACTGTAAGTACAAGTTACCTTACGAAATGGGAAGATCACCAATGATAGATAAAGTTAATACGTCCAGTGCTGCGATTTTGCAGTATTCGAACGCCCGCGCGGCCCAAACCTCGAACACGCCGCCGGTTAGCCCAGCGCAAGCGCAAGCTTCGGGCTCAGTCGAGCAGTTGTCGCTCAGTGCCGATGCCGCCAAGTTACAAGGGCTTGAGCAGGTCATCCGTGATGCGCCGGTGGTTGACTCCGCCAAAATCGAGCCGATTCGCCAGGCGATTAGTAATGGCACTTATGAGGTTGATAACAACGCGGTGGCTGAGAAGTTAATCGCGTCTGAACGCAGTTTGGATAATAGCTTAGTCGCAAACGCGAGAGCTTCTAGATGAATCCGTCTGACACCGAACGCGCCGAATTCCATGCCTTCGAGTTGGCACTCGAAGCAGTAGAGTCGTCGTCGCAGCACTTAATGAGTTTGCTCGGCGAGGAACTGGCGCTTTTGAAGGTTCGTGATGTCAGTGCGCTTGAGGATGTTGCTCAACGCAAAGTCAGCGCCATCGAAACCGTGGCGGCTGCGTGGGAGAGTATGCGCTCGCAGTTGCAAGGCCTCGGCGCGCCTGACAATGAAGTCTCGACGCAAGCAGAATCTTATATCGAGCGCTTGCCTGCGCCTGAGCGAGTACGCGCACAACAGCGTTGGCAGCAGCTGAGCGACTTAACGACCGAAATCTGGACTAGTAATAGAATCAACGGACGTATGTTGGAAGTGGCACACCAAAATACCTCGGCAGTGTTGAACGTTTTGCGCGGTGAAACTACCGCGAGTGGTGTTTACGGACGGGATGGCGCGATTGCCACTGCGCCACCTTCACGAGTATTGGCTCACACCTAAACGATTCAAACTTGTGCCGTGGCCCGCCCTGCCGCGATCAGCACCGCCAACAATCCTCAAGCTTTGATAAAATGCGCCGATAGCTTAGTAGTATCGGGCTATGCGCGCGGCTTTGCTTAATGTCGTATGCTTGCGTACCATAACTGAGCGTTTGGCGAAATCTGATAAATCATGGCTGCCTTGCAATCGCTTTCACCCTCCGGCCTAGATGACGAGGTAATCGTAAGTGATCGCCGTATTCGCTACTTTTTGCGACATCTCGCCTCGCATCACACCTGGCTTGAGGTCAAACTCGAAGGCGAGGCTAGTCGGTATCGAAGTATCGTTCTTGATAGCGACGAAAAAGCAGGCGAACTGCTGCTTGATGAGATCTATCCGCGTACTGCGTCGAATGCAGCAATTGACGGACAACCCATTCAGATCATCGCGGACGTTGAACTGGGTCGCTTGCAGTTCTCTACCAAACTAATAAACATCCAAGAAGAACGTGGACTGCCGGTATATCGTTGTACCGCGCCCGAGCAGATGCGTTTGTACCAACGCCGTAAAATTCACCGCATTGTGCTTGGCTTCCATACCGACATTGTCGTATTTGTCAGCACTGCTACATCTGATCACGAAGTGGTTGGACGTGTGCACGATATTTCGGTGGGCGGCATGTGCATGGATTTCGATAGTGAAGATCCAGAGTTAATACCCTTTCTCAACGGTCACGATGAATTTCATGCTCGGGTCCTGTTCCCTAATAGCGTTGAGCTGTCGGCGGAATTTTCGCTGGCCTTTTCTGAGCACAAAGACGATCTCAATGTCTATCGTGTGGGTGCGAAATTCGCCTATGCTAAGCCTGGACAACAGGCGGACCTAGTGCGTTTCGTCATGCATTGTGAGCGCGACGCAGTGCGCCGGCGACGTCAGCTTGCTAGTGGTCGCCCGGCTGGTGAAGTCGATTCGACTGCTAGCCGTTGACCGCATTCGCTAGGGTTTAGCTGGGTTTAGAGTGCTTTCAGCGACTGGGCCGGTGCGGACACTGATGCTCCGGCACGGATATTGCTGCGTTTAAGCAATATCCAAGTTGTTGCAGATGAAACAGTAATGTTTACCCCTACCACGACCCTAGCCACTGGTGTGCTCTGCGTGCTCATAGGCATGGTTTTAGTGATTACGCCGCAAGCGGCGTTGGCTCAATCTGATTTGCCTTGGCTTGCCAGTTCGTCAAACAAGCAGGCTGGCGCAAAGCCGCCCGACATCGATCCCATCGAAGTATTTTTTGGACCTGACGCGCGGATTCGCGCATCACGCGAGGCGCCGTTAACTAGCCTTGGCCCTGCCGCGTCGTGCGACCTGCTCTACAATCGCGTCACACTGTTACTGAAGCGATCACAGATAGAGCGCAAGGGTTTTTACGAAGATCCGGCGACCGCCTCGATCATCGCACTCGGCTCGATAGCGACACCCGCTTACTATTTGCTTGGTGTTACCGCATTCGTGCGTGCCGCCGAAGGGCACTATGTTTCGGATGTGAAACGAGACATAGAAGCTCTGCGTCAACGCCTCGGTGATAAACGCTGCTTCAGTGACTGACCTAGGTGCGCATTGATACGCTTTGTTCTGGCAAAGCTTGCCGACAGCCTGCAACTCTTGCCATACGGCTATTGCCCGGCCTGCCGTTGCTTGGTCGCGTAGTCTCAAGTATGTAGCGAGAGGCGGCTCCGCTGCTCAGTATTTCGCGCTTAAGCCAATTTTTTGCACCACAACTGAAAAATGGCATAACAATTGCTGTAACTACTCAAAGAATAGATCGATAGCGCGCTTGCAAAGCGTGATGAGCTAGCTTAAGCACGGTCAGAAGGGGAATCTTGGTGAGTGCTGTTCCGTCATTCGTTACACTCGCATCGCTTGTGCCTAAAGTGTGGGGTAGAGATGAGTTGTCGTGCGAGCTTGAGGCTGTTCGCCGAGCACTGTCGCTCAATCAGGAGCTGGCAAAATGCGCAAGCGTGGAAGCGATGTTGGACGCGTTTTCCATTTGGTTAGAACCGTTTGTGCCGCACCTTTTCTTAGGCCTAATGCGCGATAGTGGAACCAGCGCTGGTGTTATCTCCTCGGGGTATTTTAAGACCGTCGGTGGGCTCGAGGACTTTGCCGTACGCATGCGTGCACTAGACCTTCCTGGTGATGGTGAGCAGATCCCAATCGAAGCAGGCATGTTCGCAATGACTTGGTCGGTGCCTGCTGGCGACAGCGCGCAACGAATTGTTATTTTGCGTGAACGTCCCTTGGGGATTCGCGACGCAAGCATTGTGAGTCACGCGCTGCGTGAGATGCGTATGCCGCTCGGTAGAGCAGTCGAGTTTAACCACCTGTACGAGCAAGCCCGCAAAGATAGCCTAACCGGATTGGCCAACCGCCGGGTACTCGATGAGACCTTAGTGCGCGTCCACGAGACTGCGAGGCGTTATGAGCGGCCCGCGGTACTTGCCAGTCTAGATCTGGACAACTTCAAGAAAATCAACGATGTTTACGGGCATGAAGCAGGTGACCAAATCCTGTCCAAGTGTGCTCAAGCGATGAACCAGCTCGCGCGAAGCACGGATCTTATTGCGCGCACTGGCGGCGATGAGTTCATGCTTGTGCTGCCTGACACAACGGCGGCCAATGCGCTGGGCTTGGTTGAGCGCTTACGCACGCTGATCGGTCAGCTCGGTCGAGCCTATCCAGGTGTCACTGGATTTGGCCTGAGTGCGGGCGTTGCGCAATGGAGTGCTAGAAATTCAATCGCCGAGTGGTGTCGGCGTTCCGATGAAGAGCTTTACGTCAACAAGCGAGCACGCCATCGCATGGACACGCTGGCGTGCACTAGCCGTGAAATACGCGCTGAGGTGATTAGCTAAACCACGCAGCGTGCTCAAGCTTGAGCTAAAGCCGGTAAATCTCGGCGGCAGTGTCGTGGAACAGTCGAGCACGCTCGGCAGCAGAGTAGTCAGCAGTGAGAAGCTTAAATGCGTTCCACACGGTGTGATAGCTGACACTCACCTTGTCGACGGGAAAATTTGATTCGAACATGCAACGCTCTACTCCGAACAACTCCAGCGTATGCTCGAAGTAGCGGCGCTGGGCTGTCATAAATATCTCGCTGCTCGGCGGGCGCGGCTGCTTGTGCCAGTCGAAGCCATTGACTTCCATTGCCAAGCCACCGAGTTTTGCGTAGACGTTTGGGCATTTGGCCAAGGCGCCCACAGATTTTTGCCACTGTGCAAACACCTCGTCTGCGCGCTCGGCATACGGCCCGACGCCTAAGGGCCCGCCAAAGTGGTCCAGGATTATTGTAGTATCCGGAAAGGCTAAGGCGAGATCGGTAAGCAAGGGGATCTGTGGGTGATAACACCACGACTCGAATGTTAGGCCACGCGCTGCTAACTGCGCGAATCCTGCCCTGAAATGTTTGTCTGCGTACATTTGGCCGTACGGCTCGGTGCGATGATTTGGCACACCCGTGCTTGGGTCCCAACTCGCACCTTGGCGGATGCCGCGCAAACGCCCATTACCGGCCGCGATCTGCGCATCTAAGACGTCGGCGACACCTGCGCCCTCGCTCAGGTACGCCGTGCCAACGATGCCTGCGGCTACCCGAGTAGCGCCATAAGCACCAGATGCCGACATTGCTGCTTGGCCGTTGGCAAATTCGGTCTCGCCGATCATGGCGTTGGAACGATCGCCCGTCGCTCTGAACATGGTGCCGCATTCGATAAAAACGCTGGCGACAATATTGTGTCCGCTGTTGGCGTCGGCGAGAAAGTCTTGCATCAGGTATGTCGGCTCGACGGTGCCCTGACGGTAGTCCCACAGATGGTGATGCGGATCAATTATTGGTAGATCCGGGTCCAAGGTGGGTTCATCCACCTGCGCAAGCCATGCATCGTTTGTCGCCATAAGAATCTCCACAGTAGGCTGGGCGCGCCGTAAATTGATGCCTATGTTAACTTGACTCGCGGTCGGGGGGGGCACTGTGCATTACAACTTTCTTGTCGCGGTGTTTCTGCAAGAAGGCTTCGTGCGCTGCAATGGTTGTTCAAGTTCAGTAGATAGATTTTAGGAAATATGAATGTCTGAAGAGGTGCAAACGCGGCTTGCCGCGACGGTTTTACTCGCGCGGGACGGGCTGCACGGTCTAGAGCTATTTATGGTTGTGCGGCATCACGAAATTGACTTTGCTTCGGGTGCCATGGTGTTCCCTGGAGGTTCCGTTGATGCTGCAGATGCGGATCCACGAATTCGCATCTTGGCTGACGGCGTTGACGCGCTCGATGACAGCGAGCTGACGGTGCGTGCGGCGGCGGCGCGTGAAGCATTTGAAGAGTGTGGCGTCTTATATGCCCGAGAAGCAGGTAGCGCCGACTTAGTTGAAGGCGCTAGAGCGCGCGAATTGGGCACGCGATATCGTGCGCGGCTCGAAAGTGGTGATATCACCCTGGCTGATGTTGTCGAGCAAGAGAACCTGCGTCTAGCACTCGGCGAGTTCGTGCACTTTGCGCACTGGGTCACGCCAGCAAACATGCCGAAGCGTTTCGACACGCATTTCTTCTTGGCGCGGGCGCCCGCTGATCATCGCCTTGAGCACGATGGCAGCGAAGCCGTCGACTCGGTGTGGATCCGGCCTGCTGATGCTTGCGCTGCAGCTGATGAAGGCACTCGAACGGTAATTTTCCCGACTCGTTTGAATCTTGAGAAAATTGGCCAAAGCGAATCGGTTGCGGCTGCGATAGAACATGCGAGAACCGCGCCGGTTGTGTGCGTACGCCCACAAGTGGAGAAAGCTGGTGGCGGGCGACTTCTCAGGATCCCATTGGCGGCAGGCTATGGCGCGGCGGAGTTTTTTGTAGCCGGCAATGCAGGGCAACGCGCAGTAATTGAGCGGCGTGGCGTTTAGTCAGCGGTCCATCTACGTAAGGGGCACAACACCAAGATCAACGCACCGGTAGCAAAGAAGGCAGCGACGGTTAGAAATGCGCCGCTGTAGCTGCCGGTGTGGTCAAAAGACACGCCTGCGATCAGTGGCCCCAAGCCGAACGCCATGACCGTGCTGAGGTTCATCAAACCCATAATTGAACCGAAGTGGCGTAGCCCAAATGAATCTTGTACGAGTACGGTACTAACAACACCGAAGCCGCCCATGAACAAGCCAAAGCACGGCAACGCGATCGTTAGAGCAAGGGGCGAATCACCGAGTGCGAGCATCGCTGCAAACGCCGTTTGCCCAACTAAGTTTGTAATGGTTGCTGGGCGGGCTCCATAACGATCAATCATCGCGCCAAATACTACTTTGCCAGTCAATCCTCCGAGCGCTAGTGTGCCTAATGCAAACGAAGCATCGGCCACACTCATGCCTTTATTGAGGAGGTGCGCGAGTGTATGTGATAGCACCGTGCTGTAGGTAAAGTAGCCAAGTGTCACTACTGCGAGGATGGCGTAGAAGTCGCGCGACCGCAGTGCCTCGCGCGCGGTTGCGCCACCGGCAAGCGTGGTGACTGTGTGGGGCGCGGCGCGCGCGGTCGCTTGTGGCGCACGCGGGGCCTCTCTAATCACGATCCACGCGAGTAGCGCTACCACGAAACACGCACCGCCGAGTGCCAAGAATGATTCTCGCCACGTTGCAAGTGCGAGGATTGAAGCAACGCTAATCGGTACTGTGAGACCGCCAAAATTATTGCCCATCGCAGCGATGCCGAGCATTTTTCCGCGTGCATGCGGGTACCAGGCGGCGATCAGCTTACCGGCTGGTAACACCGTCATGCCGGCGAAGGTTGCGAACTGTAGGAAACTCAATGCGTACCAGTGCCAGAGTTCATACATGAACGGCCGTAATATCAGCCCCAGTCCCGCGACTAACAGCGATAGCGTAAGAATTGGCCGCGCGCCAAAGCGGTCCATCGCGCGGCCGATCAACGGCGCAGTTAGACCGCCGACTGCTGCAAACGAAAGCGAGGCACTTATCTCCGTGCGGGTCCAGCCAAAGGTCTCCTCCAGCGGCGAAATGAATAGACCAAACGCGTATTGTGCTGTACCGATGCCAATAGCCGCCGATAAGAACACAACGCTCACGATTGCGTAGCCGTGCAAGCGGTTATGTGTCATCGCAAGCGAGCGCGGCGCAAGCGACAGGTATTAGGCGTTGCATTCCTGTTTTCTGTGTCATTCAATACATATGTCTCTCAGAGTTGGACCCTGTAAATGCGAGCAGTCTCGATACCCCTTGATGCGTCGGGTAATCTCTCGATAATGCCGCATCCGCCAGGCCATGATCAGCTACGCGCGGCTACGCACGATATCCGTGCTTTGCCTACACAGCATCTCGTCAGCCTACTAACGTCGGAGGAGATTACGCGTCTTGGCCTGAATGCTGAAGCGGAACTATTCGAAGCACTGGGCGGACAGTTCCAGAATTTCTCAATTCCTGACCGTGGTATCCCAAACCATGCGCACGATTTTCTAGTGCTCGGCGGAATACTCTTGGATGCATTGACCGCCGGCGAAGGTGTGTTGATCCATTGCTGGGGTGGCGTTGGGCGTTCGGGACTGCTCGCGTGTTCAATCTTATGCCTTAGTGGAGTCGCACCAAGGGGCGCGATTGATACAGTCACTACGTCGCGCGGGTTAACTTCCCCAGAGACGCAAGTCCAACGCGACTTTTTGTATCAGACATTTCGCTGAGCCTCGCCCTGCCTTGCACTAGCGCGCTTGTTGATGTGCTTGGTGTTAATCAGGCGGCGCTGGCGCTGTCTTGTGCGATCACTTCAACGCCATCTTCGACTTCCGTTTGCAGCACGTCATTGAAGCGATTAAATGCGCCGCACAGCGATATACGCCACGTAAGTTCGACGATTTGCGCGTCATCAAAGTGTTGTCTTAAGCGAGTGAACAGATCGTCTCTAACGCGATTCCAGTTGCACGTCACTTCGCGCGAATACTCACACACCAGCTTGTCGACCTCATCGAATTCCGCTTGGTTTGCGAAATCGAGGATGTTGAGGGCTGCGTCATCTGACACCCCAGCGATACGCAGGAACGGCGTGTGATGGGAAACGCAGTAAGTGCACTCGTTGAGTTTCGAAACCATTACCAGCGCAAGCTCCAGGTAACGCTTTGGCAGTACTCCCTCGTCTTTCAGTTCCAGCAGCAAGTTCCAGGTATTACGCAACACCGGTGGCCGATTCGCCATCGCGCCAAGCAGACTGCCAAATTCTCCGTATGACGCGGCACGCTCATAAATTTCGCGATCTGCGCCGACAAGTTCATCGGCGTTCAAGGTACGTACTCTGGTCATGGTAGGAAACTCCTTGCTGTCAATCATCAACAGGCGTGCGTTCGATGCGTAAGGCATCGGCCGGGCCTGACGGCCCGACCGAGACTGTGCCTGCACCATCTGGCAACAGCGTTAGCTCATAACAAAGTTAATCCAGAACACTCTGAATTTGTTCTTCGTTGAAGCCCACAACCAGTGTCTTGCCGACAATCATAGTTGGTGCCCGCAAATTGCCGGTTGGACCCAGCATTGCGTCTATGGCTTCATCACTTACGTCTTTACCAACTTTAAACTCGGTCACCTTCTTGCCTTTTGAGACAATTAGCTTCGACGCATTCTGCGCGAGCGCAGCAGCGTCATCACGACCCAGTTTACGAGAGGCTAAGACAGTTTCTTTAGGGGTCAGCTCGCGTGCCTCCAAGACCTTGGATGCTTTTGTGCAGCTGGTTCAACCCTTGCGGTGGTAATACCAGTTGACGGTTTTTGCCATCTAGTAGGACTCCTCAATTGGTGTGGGTGCAGTAGTTGTCGCCAAAGCTTAACGCGATCGCGCCGGTGGGCGTAGTGCCCGCATGTTCGAATGTGGGCGCAATGGTCAGATATTTCGTCGCCACTGAACTGATTGGCATCGTCCGCGCGCCCATGTAAGTGGCACCGTCGTCAAAACTAATAGTTTCTCACATCGCTGGTTAGTCCCTGCAAGGGAACTACTAGATGTGAAAGAGACGTAGGCGGAAGTGGTAGAGGCTGACCCAAAGAGACGCCAAGACTGGCGCCCCCTTGGGTTGTTTGAGGCTATCGAAGTAGCTAGTTTGTGATCATCGTGTCGGGGATGATCAAGATGATCGCTGGGAACATCATCAGTATTGCTACGTTGATTAAATCAACAAACACGAACCAGCCGCAGCCTCTGAACATATCGCCCATCGAAACATTCTTGGCAACACCGCGCAATACGTAAACATTCAGACCAACCGGCGGCGTAATAAGACCAATTTCGATCATGCGCACTACCAGCACGCCGAACACGATGGGATTGATGCCGAGTTCTTCGATCACGGGCAATACGATAGGTACCGTCAACAGCAACATGCCGATGCCGTCCAAGAACATGCCCAGCACCAGATAGAGCGCCAAGATGCAGATCAGCACAACGGTTGGATTAACATCCATGTGCACGATGGTATTCGCGAGTGCCTGCGGCATACCCGTGAAGCCAAGGAAGTGTACGAAGATCAAAACCCCAGCAACGATGGTGAAAATCAGTGCCGTTGCACGCGCCGTTTCGAGCATCACGCCTCTAAAAGCGCCTTTGGTTTTCAGCAAGCGTGGAAATGCCAATACCAGCGCGCCGAAAGCACCAACTCCAGCCGCTTCCGTTGGTGTGGAGATGCCGGTGTAGATACTGCCCATCACCAGAATAACCAAAATGATGATGCCAGAGGTGCCGCGCAGCGACTTCAGTCGAACCTCTAACGACACCTTTGGAATTGGCGGGCCAAGCTTCGGATCTATCTTGCATCGCAGGTACAGCATTAATGAGTAGCTGAACGCTTCCAGTAGGCCAGGCAAAATACCAGCCAACAACAATGCGCCGATCGATTGCTCTGCGATGAAACCGTAGATCACCATCAGCACAGATGGTGGAATCATCGTAGCCATGGTGCCGCCAGCGGCGATCGATCCGGTCGAGATCTTGTCGTCGTAGCCGTATTTCTGCAACTCAGGCAAGGCGACTTTGCCCATCACTGCAGCAGACGCGGTGGATGCACCACAAGCTGCAGCAAAACCTGCCGAGCCGAAGATCGTTGCGATCGCCAGCCCACCAGGCAGATGGCCAAACCACTGCCGTGCGGTCCAAAACAAATCGCGTGTGATGCCTGCGAAATATGCGAGGTATCCCATCATGATGAACAAGGGCAACACCAACAATGAATAGCTGGCTAAGTGCCCATGAGGGATATTTGACGAAAGGCCAGCGGCAGGCGCATAGCCGCGCAATACCCACAAGCCAATAAAACCGCATATCGCAGTTGCAAAAGCGATACGCATGCCGCTGAACAGAAACACAGTCAGCACGCCGAGAAAAATAATGCCTACATTTACGGGATCCATACGGCTTTTAACTCCAAGGTAGAAGCCGAAGCGGGCCGATACACGGCCTCGCCAACAAACAAAGAACGATTAGTCTGGCGCATGCATACCAGTGTCGGCATCTTCCGGGGAAGCGGGAAAGCGCGACGGCGCAATCTCGTGTAAAGCCTGTAACCACATACGCGTAGCAAGCATGCCGTAGCCGAGAACAATAGCGGCGGCGGATGGCCATGTCTTGAAGTAGGGCGGACTCATCGTTACATCATCGTATTCCCACAGCTGAAAGCTGTATTTGAAACCGAAATACGCGAGCAGAGAGCAGATCAGCATCGACAAGACCAAGGTAAAGACCTCCATCCACCTTGCAACTGATGGGGGGACCGTATCAACAACGAGTGACATGCCGACGTGCCCGCGGCGCGCTTGTGTATACGAAGTCGCAAAAAACACGATCAACGGTATCAAGAGCTCGGCGCCTTCGAGGTGACCTTGCAGCGGCGATGAAAAGACGTACCGCGCTACAACCTCTGAGCAAACGTAAAACATCGCGAAGATGATTACCGCGGTGGCGACATACGTGAGGATGTTTTCTAGCCACCGCAACACGGGTTCTACAAGTGAAGCTAAAAACGTGAGCACAATCGCTATAACAATTGTGCCACCGATAACTGTCACGAATTCTTGACCGTTTCTCGAAGCTACAAATTCAACAAAGTTCACAGGAAGTTACCCCTTAACATCAACTTCTGAGCTTGGGAAGGGTTTGCGCGCCCCGACAAAGAAACGTCCAGACCGTTTGACTGATCTGGACGCGCCTTCGTGAGAGCCTAGCGCTAAATGTTACTTCGAGTGTTTTGCGACGCTCGCTTTGATTAGATTGACGACCTCGGTGCCTGGGCGACCTTTGGCGTCTTGCTTTTTGGCCCAGTCGTTCCAAATTTGCGCTGCACCCGCGGCGAGTTCTGTGCGTACAGATGGATCGATAACCGTCAATTCAAGCTTATCTTTGAAAATTGGAATCCATTTCTTGTCAGCAACTTCATAAGCCGTGACCATTTTTGCGATGGCCTCATCTTGATATTTCGGCATGTTGGTACGCACGATCTGCGGCGCTGCGTTCCAGGCATCCAAGCTTACCGTTTGTAGGCACATGAAGCCGCTCAGACCTAAACCTTCAGTTACGTATTTTGAAACTTCGTAGAGCTTGTACGCACCAAAAGCATAAGAGTACGGGAAGCCGAAGCTATCGATTGTGCCGCGGCGCAGTGCTTCGTAGCCGTCTGGCGCGGTAACCATGGTTGGAACTGCGCCGAAGGCTTGAAGTGCTTGAGCGTTTAGGCCCGAGATGCGCATCTTCACGCCTTTCATGCTGGCAGTGTCGGTAATTTTCCGGTTGCCCATGAATTCGTAAGCAGGCAAGAAAGCAGGGCCGAAGAACTTAGACTTCCAGCGTCCGGCCAGTTCTTTGACCATGATCGGGTGTGCCAAGACTTCCATTTCCACTTTGGCCCGGGTGCGCAGGTCACGTGGCAGCAGGAATGGTAGCTCCATTGCTGACAACATTGGGAACTTGTTCGGGTAGTAGCCAACGCATAGCTGGCCGGCTTCGATCGCGCCATTTTTGATGTTTTCTGGATTCTGCTTGCGCGGGCCGAGGGCGTCGCCGTATTGAATGTTTATACCCAACTCGCCATTGGTATCTTTACGCATGGCTGCGTCGATGTGCTCGATACCGGCGGTAAATGCGCGTTTGGAGCCCCAGATGTTGAAATTCCAAACTGATTTGGCTTGTGCGATACCGGAAACAGACACTGCTGTCCCAGCGATGGCACACAGCAGAATGTTTTTTAAGCGTGCATTGCTCACTGTACTTCCTCCACAGGGTTAATTCTTAGTGCGCTTGTGATGCCGTGTTGTACGGTCTTAGCGCGTTGCCAACTGGAGTGACTAACATAGCCGATGTGACACGATTTGCGGTCACTGACTTGTGCTGGTCACGGATTCCGCTTTCAATGTAGACCGGTTTGGTCTTCGCGGCAATGTATTCCCAGTCTAGCAATAACGTGCTAGGGGTCGCTGCAAGGGCAAGCATCGACCCACCGTCTAACTGATTCGCGTGACTTTTTAAACATGCCTGATACCGAAGAACTTGGCCCTATCCTTGAGGCTCATGCGCACGCGCCGCTGTTGGTTCGCACCACCGCGATTGCGGTTGACTTGTGCATTTCAGTCGCTTTTGGTTCCATCGCCTACGCGCTCATATCCCTGTACGCGCCGCTCGACACGGCCGCCGCGAAAATGCCCATGTTGGTCGTTATAGTGGGGGTTGTAATCTATCTCGCATGGGGCCGTAACCGGTTTCACAGTGTTGGTAGGTCACTACATGCACTGATGTTGTTTCGCCCCGAAGGCCGTATTCCCGGCATCCGCGGGCGTCCTCTTACGGTCTACATAGCTGCAGAGCCGGAGGTCAGTAATAAGCCATTGGTGCTGTCGATTTTGGTGATTGTCGCCATGTCGATACTGGCGGCATTGGCCTTGGCGCAAGCTTTGTCCAGCACCCGCGTCTTCCAGGTGGTGCAACTGCATGCAGAGTCGGCGCAGCCGTTTCAAAAGCGCTACGGTGCACGTTTGACCTTGTCACCGCTGCCGCGCGCGCTGCTGATTGGCGAGCAAAAGGCCTACGCGCAGGTCAGCGCAAGTTGGGGTGATACGCAACGCTTACTCGACTTTCATCTATCGCGCGTGTCGGGTGCCTGGCAGGTCGTGAGCGTGGCTGAGGGCGTGCCTGGGCGCTTTGCGAACTACGCTTTGGCGGCGCCTGATGATGAGATGCCGCCGGTGCCCTGAGATGAGTGGGCTGAGAAATGCTGGCTCACATCCGCTATCCACGCAGCTGAGCGAGTTTGCGCCAAGCGATGTACCGAGAATCTCTCGAAAGGAACTAGAGCCGCCAAGTCGACGACGGCTCTAGTGGCTGCTTGGTTAAATTGCGTTTGCGGCCTTTAAGGCCGAGATATCGGCATCGCTCAAACCCATTTCCTTCAGCACAACCTCGGTATGCTCGCCCGCATCTGGTGTTGGGTAGCGGAAGGTTTGTGGTTGTGGTGACTCGGATAAATTGACCGGCTGACGCACCACGCCTAGTTTGCCGAGACGTGGGTGATCCACTTCACGCACAACTTGCAAATGCTCGACTTGTGGATCCGTGAAGGTTTGGTCAATCCGGTTTACCGGTCCGCACGGGACGCCAGCATCATTGAGCAAATCGACCCAATGCACCGCTGGCTTTGTTATGAGGATCTCACCGATCTCTGCGTTCAGTGCCTTGCGGTTGGCGGAGCGCAAAGACGCGCTGGCGTAGTCTGGATTGGCAAGCAGTTCAGGCGCACCGACGGCGTCACAGAAGCGCTTAAACATGCCGCCCGGGGCAGATACATTGATGAGACCGTCCGCGGCTGCGAAGCAACCTTGTGGTACGCCGGTGGGGTGGTCGTTACCCGCTTGTTCTGCGACTTCGCCTGCTTGTAACCAGCGCGATGCCTGGAAATCCAGCATGAAAGTCATCGATTCGAGCAGCGACGTGTGTACCCACTGACCTTTGCCCGTATGTTCTTTATTCAGTAACGCAAGCAGTATCCCTTGCGCCAGAAACATGCCAGCACAAAGATCTGTAATTGGAATGCCAACGCGCACCGGTCCTTGACCAGGCAAGCCGGTAATTGACATTAAGCCACCGACAGCCTGAGCAATCTGATCAACGCCTGGGCGTTTGCCGTAAGGCCCATCCTGACCAAAGCCAGAAATGCTGCCGTAGACAATGCCTGGATTAACCTTTTTGACAGATTCGTAGTCGATCCCGAGACGATGCTTCACTTCAGAGCGAAAGTTCTCGACGATGACATCTGCTTTCTCTGCCATACGCATAAATAATGCGTGGCCCTCAGGTGTCTTGAGGTCAATCGCAACGCTGCGTTTGTTCCGGTGCAGATTTTGGAAATCAAAACCATCACGCTGGCCGGAGAGTTGTACGCGATTCTTGGCGCTGGATGCGGGGGGCTCGACGTAAATTACATTGGCGCCCCAATCAGCGAGTACGCGCGCGGCGGTGGGTCCTGCACGGGCCTGGGTTAAGTCCAGTACGGTATAGCGTTCGAGAGGTAGCGCGTTGTTGCTCACGATTACTCCTTAGTAATTTGATCTGGCGATGGGCTGATGTAGACATTCTGCATTGGTGCAGAGCAGATGTCCTGTTCATCCTTGACCTTCCGGTCTCTGGAGGGTTTAGGCTGTCAAGGACACTCAATGCTGTTTCCTGCATTTGTCGGGGCCAGCTCCATAGCTTTGGCGGTGTGCCGTGGTTCAGTCAATCTCTATCTCAGATACCTCTGTCGCCGCCCGCGCCCTGGCGCAACCGGAGCTAGCTTCGCAATCACCTGTACAAGACGGTGCGATCGAGCTGATGTTGGGCGTACAAGGCTTACGTTGCGCTGCTTGCGTGGCGCGGCTCGACGCAGTTTTGCGCGAAGACCCGGCCTTGTTAGATGCCTCGATCAATCTAGTCACTGAGCGCGCGCGGCTTACCGTGAGCGCAGATCCAGACGCGGCCGCTCGCTTAGGGCTTGCCGCCAGTGCGGCCGGATTTCGCCTGGTGGCGCCCGCCGCCGTCGAACACGAAACGCTGGAGGAGCGTAATCACGATCGCTGGATGTTGGCTTTGGCGCTGGTGTGCGCATTGCCTTTAGTCGTGCAGATGGTCGCGATGATGATTGGTAGCGCATGGCATCTGGCACCGGCACTGGAATGGATCTTGGCTACACCCGTGCAGTTGGTCGTTGCAATGCCGTTCTATATCGGCGCCGCTAAGGCCATCGGCGGGCGCTCGCCAAATATGGATGTGCTGGTAGTGACCGGAACATTGGCGGCTTACGGCTATAGCGTGTGGTTGTTTTTTGCGCTCGGCGACGCCGCCGCCGGACAGCTCTATTTTGAGGCGTCGGTGCTGATTCTGACCTTGGTATTTGCTGGCAAGGTGATGGAGCGCGCTGCCCGCAAACGCACCGCGAGCGCGCTGCAGGCTTTGTTGGATCTGCGCCCGGCAATGGCTTGCGTGGTGCGCGACGGAGTAGAGCAGAGCCTACGGCTCGAAGACCTGAGCTTGGGTGAGCTGGTGGTGGTGCGCCCAGGCGAAAGTATCCCCGTCGACGGCGTGATAGAAGCTGGCGCGAGTGACATCGATGAATCGATGCTGACTGGTGAGAGCATGCCGGTGGCGCGCACGATCGGTGACCGTGTGGTCGGCGGCAGTATGAATGGCGCCGGTAGCCTGCAACTGCGGGTCAGTGCGCTTGGGCGTGATTCTGCACTAGGCCGAATCATCACTCTCATCGAGCATGTGCAAACTGAGCGCGCGCCGGTGCAAGCCTTGGTGGACCGCGTGAGTGCGTGGTTCGTGCCAGCAGTATTGTGTTTGTCGGTACTAACTTTTGCTGGCTGGGTTTTACTCGGAGGCAGTTTTGGGCAGGCCGTGGTTGCGGCAATCTCGGTGCTTGTTATCGCTTGCCCATGCGCGCTCGGTTTGGCCACGCCTTCGGCGATAGTGGCTGGTACCGGTGCGGCAGCCCGTTACGGAATTTTACTAAAAAATGTCGCGGCCATGGAGCGTGCGCGCGAACTTAGTACCGTCTACTTTGACAAAACCGGGACCCTGACCGAGGGTGCTCCGCGCATTCGCTGCGTGTATCTGTGTCCAGGTGTAACGAGCACCGAGATGTTGTCCGAGGCGGTCGCGGCGGAGCAGCGTAGCGAACATCCCCTCGCCAGCGCATTCAATGCCGAAGCGCTTGCCCGTGGTTTGCAAGTGATGCCCGCATCGCATGCACGTGCGGTGGCCGGTCAGGGGCTCATTGCCAGCTTAGACGGCACTGATATTGCGCTTGGCAATGATCGACTCATGTCCGCTCTTGAAGTTGACCTGCATTGCGCTACTAGCTGGCCCGAAGTAGCTACTGGGCATGCACGGATTTTGATTGCGCGCGCTGGCGTTTTGCGCGGCGCCGTAGATCTTGCTGATGGACTACGCGACAGTGCTGGGCCCGCGCTTGAGTGCTTGCGCGCAGGCGGCCTTCGCACCGGCGTACTGAGCGGCGACGCGGCGCGCGTCGTGGCAGCAATCGCACAAAATCTGGCGCTCGATGAAGCGCACGGCGATCTCTTGCCTGCGGACAAGCTTGAGCACATACGCGCGGCGCGGGCGCGTGGCGAGGTGGTCGCATTTGTTGGGGATGGCGTCAATGATGCGCCTGCGCTGGCCGCCGCAGATTTGGGTATCGCCATCGGTGGTGCGAGCGATGTTGCGATCGCGCAAGCTGATATTTCCTTGTTACGACCCGACCTGCAACTTGTGCTGGCGGCCTTGGATATCTCTAAGCGGACGTTGGCGAAAATCTCGCAGAACTTGTTCTGGGCCTGCATTTACAACGTGATTTGTATTCCTGCCGCGGCGCTAGGCTATCTGAGTCCGACGCTAGCAGGGGCCGCGATGGCGGCGTCCAGTGTCAGCGTGGTGGCGAATTCCTTGTGGCTGAACCGTTGGCGCATGGAGACCTCAAAATGAACATTCGCGAAGCTGAGCAACAGACTAAAATTAGCCGCAAAACGCTGCGCTATTACGAAGAGATTGGCTTGGTTGCACCATTGCGCAAAAACAATGGCTACCGAGACTACAGCGTTGATGAAGTTGCGCGTTTGCGCTTCTTACGACGCGCACGCGACCTTGGGTTCTCGATTGAAGATTGCCGCTCGTTACTCGCGCTGTGGGCTGACACCAGCCGCGCCAGTGCCGATGTTAAGGCCATCGCGAGCGATCATCTGTTGAATGTTGAGGACAAGCTGCGCGAGCTCAATGCGCTGCACGAGACGCTATCGCGCCTCGTTAGTGCGTGCGACGGTTCGGCCTCGCCGGAATGCCCAATACTGCGCGACTTGGCCACTGCCTTGCCAGACAGCCGCGGTGCTGAGGCCAGCGCGGCCAAATAGTCGAGCGCCGAGCGGCTTCGCGTGCGCGCAACGACTAGCCTGTTAGACTCTGAGCAATTCGCAACCCGCAGCGCCTGCCTAGAGCTTGAAGCGCTGCTCAGTTCACTGGACTTGCCATGCCCGTTACGCTTTCTGTACTCGACCTTTCCCTCATCACCGAAGGCTCCACTGCTGCGGATGCCTTGCGCAACTCGCGCGACCTCGCACAGCATGCAGAGCGGCTTGGCTATTACCGCTACTGGGTTGCGGAACATCACAATATGCCTGGCATTGCCAGTGCCGCGACGGCAATAGTGATTGGCCATATCGCCGCTGGCACGAGCAAAATCCGCGTCGGAGCAGGCGGCATAATGTTGCCAAATCATGCACCCTTGGTCATTGCGGAGCAGTTCGGCACCTTGGAGTCACTCAATCCAGGACGCATTGAGGTAGGGCTTGGACGTGCCCCTGGCACAGACCAATTCACGATGCGTGCGCTACGGCGCACACTGCAAACGGATGAGCAGCAGTTTCCGCGCGATGTGCTAGAGCTACTATCGTACTTTAAGCCGGAAGAGGCTGGTCAGCACGTGCGTGCGGTACCTGGCTGTGGCTTGAACATACCGGTGTGGATACTTGGTTCGAGTCTGTTCGGGGCGCAACTTGCCGCAATGCTGGGCTTACCATACGCATTCGCGTCGCACTTCGCGCCGGACGCCTTAATGCACGCTGTTGAGATGTATCGCACCCGCTTTGAGCCATCGGAATACCTCGCCGAGCCCTATATGATGGCTGGATTCAACGTGTTTGCTGCCGATACCGATGAGCAGGCCGCGTTCGTGCGCAGCTCTTCCAGGCAATCCACGCTCAAGATGAGACGCGGACAGCCAGGCCCCTTGCCGCCACCGCGCGCGGATTTTGAGGCGAACCTCAATGCAGCGGAGCGCCAAATGTTGGATCAAGCGCAGCTTTGCTCGGCGGTTGGCACACCTGAACGTGTGAGTGAGCAAATCGGCGCGTTCGTGGCCCAAACTGGCGTGGATGAATTGATGATCAACGCCAACATCTTCGATCATGAGGCGCGCAAGCGCTCGTATGAAATTGCAATCGAATGCGCGCGCGAATTATCTCCCGCGACTATGTCGGTCTGATAAGTAGTTCACGTATTTGGGTGCCATGGATCTATAAACTTAGGTGATTGTTGGGCCACACGACGTCACCGACTATGGTTCACGCAGTTACCGCTTGTTTTCGCCGCCTGCGCCAGTATCTTGAGGCATTCGACCTTGTGGGCGCTGTCCGACCACGCCCGCGCGTTCGATTCATCAATTGCGCGCGCATGCATTGGCGATCGCTATTGCTCGTAATTCCGGTGGTTTTAGGTCTCACGGTGAACACCTATGCGGCGGACGCAATTGTGCGCAGTGCAGATCCGGTCGCCGACCTTGAGCGCCTAGTCTCTCTCGATGAAGCCGAGTGGGCTGCATTGACCGTGGCCGATTTGGGCGAGGCGTGGTGGATCCTGCACGAAGCGGGCCAATCGGCGCGCGCGCGCTATGGTGATTACGTCATTGCCGTGCGGGTACAGGGCACGCTTGGGTATATCGATACACGGCGTTTATCAGCGGCAGCTATTGGGCAGCCAGTTCCGTACGTGCTCAGTGATTTGTACCAGAGCCATCCACGCGGTAATTTCTCGATTCTTGTCTCTGGTGCAGCTCCCGTCCACCGACCACTGGGGGCTCCACTACGCTGGCGTGGGTTTGTCTGGGAAGGGCTTGAGCCGCCACAAAAGCGTATCGGTGAAGTGTTTGAGGCGGTACAGGTGATGGCACGTGCAGACATCGATTTCACCGCAGCGACTGGGTTTGGTAGGGGCCTGTCGCCAGCCGCTGAGCAATCAACGGTCGAGCTCGTAGCTGCAGCGACCAGCAGCACTCCTGTCGCACCAACACCAACACCAACACCAACACCGCAGCCACTCAAGGTACGTACGCACAGCACGCTGACCCAAGCCTTAGCAACACCGTCTAAGCGCCGTGCTGCGCCCGTGACGCGACCCAGCGCCGACACGCGGCTGGTGGAGCGAAAGCTGACCCGAGTAACGCGCTTCAACACGTTGCTGCGTCGCCGCGTGGTGTACCTGGAAGCATTGTTAGCTGGGCGTGAACGCGGCTATGGCATTAACACAGATGCAACCATAGGCTCGCTGATCGAGGTCATCATGCAGGGAAAATCACAGCCGCAGCGCAACGTATATCTGCGTTTGAAGGTTGGTGAGGAATCCCGAGTCGGGCGCATTGTGTCCGCTTCACGCTACCCGCTCTATAAAATCAATAGTGCGGCGCGCGGCTCGCATGAAATTCTCATGGATCTGGAGATACGCGGTCCAGACGGGCGCACAATCTTGAAATCGAGCGTTCCAGGCGCTACGCCCAGCCCCACATTTGTGCGCAATTCGCCGGTACAATTCATGCACGTGAACCAAAACACCACGCTGCGCGAACTGGGCGTTACCGAAGCGGTGTATTGGCCAGTTCGCGGGTCCTCACGCAAGCCTCCTTCACAAGGCTAATGCCAGCGCATCGCGACCG
>Ga0055584_100000405_pt1 | contig 40915 bp, 30 predicted proteins | sample OSDHelmetaG_FD_58716 | JGI IMG/M metagenome (GOLD analysis project Ga0055584, IMG submission 58716) | Pelagic marine sediment microbial communities from the LTER site Helgoland, North Sea, for post-phytoplankton bloom and carbon turnover... | ecosystem: Environmental > Aquatic > Marine >...
TGCATACCAGCAACCGGCGCGGTGACGGAGGCCCCCCCATTCCCGGAGCCACGGTCGCCGACAGCGCCGCAGGTGGAATGCATGCCGCGATGGCGATCATGGCAGCTCTCCTCCGACGGGCACAAACCGGCGAGGGCGAATTCCTCGATGTGGCCGTGGCCGACGGCGTCCTCTGGTTAACCTCACTCTATGTAGACCAGCACCTTGCCACCGGAGAAAACCCCGGACCCGGACACGATGTTCTGACCGGCCGCTACGCCTGTTACGACACCTATGCTTGTGCCGATGGAAAGTGGATTTCGGTCGGCGCAATCGAAGGCCAATTTTTTCGCAATCTTCTCGCTCTCCTCGACCTCGAAAAATGGGCTGAGGACCAGTACCGAGATGAAGCTCAGAATGAAATGCGCGCTGATTTCGCGCGAGTCTTTGCCACACGCGACAGGGATGACTGGTGCGCGGAGCTTCCCGCATCGGACACCTGTACAGCGCCCGTCTACGAGATCAACGAACTGGTGGAAGACACTCAATTTCAGGAACGAGAAGCTTTTGTGCAGGCCGAGCATCCGACGGAAGGCTCTTTTCGCCAACTGGCCCCCGTTCTTGCCGGCATGGACCGCCCTGACGGGCCCATTCGGGTCCCGGACTGGAGCCTGACCAATACTGATGCTTTGCTGACCGAGGTCGGATTTGCCGAGAGCAAAATCAAGGACCTGCGCGAGCGCGGCATTATTGGCTGAAACGCACCGAAAGGATTCCCATGTCGGAACTACCTGCTGACGTAAAGGATATGATTGGACAAAAGCTCTACCCGGAAGTGGGAGAGTTCGACGTGGAGCGAGGCTATATCTTTTCCAGCTGTGCCTCCGTCGAGAATGGCAACCCTCTATTCTGGGACGAAGCAACGGCCCGGGAGCTGACCGACGGCTTCATCGCCCCCCCCAGCATGATTTCGGTTTGGTTCCGTCCTCATTTCTGGGCTCCCTACCGCAAGGAAGAGGGCAAACCGATGCAGTCGCACTTCGACCTCAAGGACAAGCTGGACTTGCCCGAGGCTGTCATGACAGACAATACGATTATTTTCGGGGTACCTGTGCGGGTCGGTGATCGGCTCAAGACTTACCAAGTGGTCAATTCGGTCAGTGACTTCAAAACGACAAAGCTTGGCACAGGCCGTTTCTGGGAAATCGAGATCGTCTACGAAAACCAGAATGGCGAACACGTCGGCAAAGAGCTCTATACGGGCTTTGGCTACAAAAGGAGCTGAACCATGTCAGCGGACATTCTCCTGAAAGATTTGAAAAAGGGGCAGTCTTTGCCCCAACTGGATATCGACGTTTCGGTGACCAATGTCGTTCTCGGGGCGCTCGCGACACGCGACTGGCGCCCCATGCATCACGACAAGGATTTCGCGGTCGAGCGCAACGGCACCAAACACGTATTTGTGAACACGCCTCATAATGCAGCTTATTTCGAGCGCTACCTGACAGACTGGACCGGACCGCGCGGTCGCCTCGGACGAATCAAATTCCGCATGAAGGACTCGGTCTTCCCCGACGACCGCATGACATTTGTCGGTCAGGTGCAGGAAGTGCGAACCGACGACACGGGCTGCGGGTGGGCCGATGTCGCCGTCGTCTTGAAAGTCGGCGAAAAAATCACCACCACCTGCGAAGCGAGTATCGCGATCCCGACCGACGGGTCGGACAATCCCTGGAAGCGCTCCGGCGCCGATTGGAAACCCTGAAGCGCACGCATCCGCGTATCGCGAAACAAGTTGGCACGAGGGAAATTCGATGGAACTGGAACTGACAGAAGAACAACTACTGCTGAAAGACATGACGAGAAATCTTCTCGATGATGAGTCGTCTACGGAAATTGTCCGCAAGCTGGAAGATGATCCCAAGGGGTACACAGATTCCCTTTGGCAGAAAATGTCCGAGCTCGGACTTGTCGGCCTGACCATTCCCGAAGCCTATGGCGGGGCAGGCCAGAGCCTCATCGAGGCAGGTCTGCTTTACGAGGAGCTCGGCTACCACCTGACACCTTCTCCTCATTTCGTCAGCTCGGTCCTCAGCGCCGGGGTGATTCTCGAGGCTGGCTCCGAGGAACAAAAGTCTTCCCTCCTTCCCCAGATTGCCTCGGGCAGCTCTGTCGTGACGGCCGCCTGGATCGAACCCGAGCGGGGATACGGTGAAATCGGCGTGCAGATGCCGGCAGTTGCCGATGGGTCTGACTTTGTTTTGAACGGAGACAAACGCCACGTTGCTTACGCCAGTTCCGCCGACAAACTTATCGTCCTGGCGCGGACGGATGCCGGGGTCGATCTCTTCCTCGTGGATGCCCGAGCCGAGGGCATCGAGATGAAGCAAGTTCTCTCTCAGGGCAGAGATCCGCAATACTTCCTCGAGTTCCGCGATGTCCGAGTCTCGGGCGACGCGCGCATTGGTGAGCCCGGATCGGGTTGGCAAACCTGGCACAAGGTCATGCTCGACGGGATCACCCTGCTCGCAGCGCAGGCCATCGGAGGCGCCAGCAAGGCTCTGGAGATCACGGTCGAATACTCGAAAATCCGAGAGCAATTCGACAAGCCGCTTGGTGCCTTCCAATCTTTGGCTCATTATATGGCCGACTGTTCCACAACGATCGAAGGGGGCCGGGTTCTGGCTCAGGAAGCGGCCTGGAACCGTGCCATGGGTCGCTCGATTGAGCGATTCGCGCCGATGGCCAAGTTGTTCTGTGCCGAAACCTATCGAGAAACCACTCGCCAGTGCGAGCAGATCTGGGGCGGCGTTGGCTTCACCATCGAATACGATATCCAGATGTATTTCCGTCGGGCCAAGGCACTCCAACTCTCTTGGTGGGACACCCCCTATCTCGAAGAGTTGATCGCTGCCGACGTCCTCGACCACTGACCATCCTTCATTTTCACTCCGATATCGATCCTCCCCATTGACTTGAGGGGTGGGTCGATAGACGATTGAAAGATGGACGCTCTTCCCTTCGACCCCCTGGTCGCCGGCTGGTTTCGTCAGGCCTTCGCGGGCGCTACACCAGCACAGGAGGCCGGGTGGGCAGCGATCGGCCGGGGCGAGGATACCCTGATCGCGGCACCCACTGGTTCGGGGAAAACTCTGGCAGCCTTCCTCTCGGCGATCGACGGTTTGGTCCGACGAGCTCAGGAAAACCGGCTCCCCGAGGGCACCTGCGTTCTCTACGTCTCTCCGCTCAAGGCACTGGGTAACGATATTGGAAAAAACCTGGAACTACCTTTGGCCGGCATCCGCCAGCGCGCGGAGGAGGCCGGCCTTTCACTTGACGATATCCGCGTCGCCGTCCGAAGCGGTGACACTCCTGCAAGCCAGCGGCAGGCCATGCTTCGCAAACCACCGCATATCCTGATCACCACTCCAGAATCCCTCTATATTCTTCTGACCGCCGTAAAAAGCAGACAAATTCTGCGCCATGTCGAGTCGGTGATTGTCGATGAAGTACACGCGATCTGCGGCGACAAACGTGGCGCGCACCTCGCGCTGAGCCTGGCGCGGCTGGATCGACTCGTCACATCCGAGGAGGATCCTGCCAGCCCAGCGCGCTCCCGCCCCCAACGCATCGGGTTGTCCGCCACCCAGAAACCCATCGATCAAATTGCACGTTGGTTTGTCGGAACCGACGGACTCGATCCAGACGATGCGGCTCGCTGCACGATCGTCGATACCGGACACAAGCGGGCCATGGATCTTTCTGTGGAGACGGTCGATCTGGAGCTCTCGTCTGTAGCCAGTCATGAGATGCGCGATGCAATCTACGACCGAATCGCTGCACTTGTGGAACAACATCAAACGACAATTGTTTTCGTTAATACACGCCGACTCGTCGAACGTGTGGCTCATGCTCTCGGCGAGCGACTCGGAGCCGAGCGTGTCGTCGCCCACCATGGGAGTCTCGCCCGCAAGATTCGCCTGGAAGCCGAAGATAAACTAAAAAGCGGGGCGGTTCCGGTTGTGGTGGCCACCGCCTCTCTCGAGCTCGGCATCGACGTTGGGCATGTCGATCTGGTTTGTCATTTGGGTGCCCCCCGAGCCATCGCGACGCTGCTGCAAAGGGTTGGCCGCTCCGGTCATTGGTTGGGCCAGATCCCGAAAGGAATTTTCTTCCCCCTGACGCGCGACGAAATGCTGCAGACGGCGGCCGCCGTATGGGCCATCCGGCAAGGAGAACTCGATAGGATTCAGATTCCCGAAACGAGCCTTGATATTCTCGCCCAGCAAATCGTCGCTACCGTAGCCAACGAAGACATCTCGGTCACCGACCTCCGCGAGTTGATGCGTCGCGCAACGCCTTACCAGAAACTCACCGAGAAAGACTTCGGCGACACTCTCGAAATGCTCGCCGAGGGCTTCTCGACACGACGCGGGCGTCGTTCGGCCATGCTGCACTTTGATCGCGTTCACCAAATCCTGCGACCGCGCCGCGGCGCCCGCCTGCGCGCCATCATGGGAGGCGGAGCCATTCCTGATACCGGTGACTACGACGTCATCGAAGACCCCACCGAGGCACGCGTCGGAACAGTCAATGAAGATTTCGCAATCGACAGCACCCGTGGCGATATCTTCCTGCTGGGAAACCACTCTTGGCGTGTGCGGCGGGTCGAAATGGGGAAGGTTCGGGTCGAGGATGCCGGCCAGAGCCCTCCGACAATCCCCTTCTGGCTTGGTGAAGCCCCCGCAAGGACTCGAGAGCTGTCACAAGCTGTCTCTGATCTTCGGCAAGAAGTGGCTGGGCTAATCGAGGACGCCACAGCCGCGCTCGATTGGTTGGCAGCCGAATGCGGAATCGATCGCGGCGGCGCCCAGCAAATCGTCAACTATATCTCCGAAACCGTAAAAATATTAGGCGCTGTCCCAACCTGCGAACGCGTAATTGCGGAAAGATTTTTTGACGAAAGTGGAGGAATGCAGTTGGTGATCCACTGCCCTCTGGGCGGCGACATCAATCGTGCCTTTGGCCTCGCCCTGCGGAAAAGGTTTTGCGTGGGCTTTGATTTCGAACTGCAGGCAGCAGCCACCGACGACGGAATCGTGCTTTCTCTCGGCGAGCAGCACAGCTTTCCCCTCCCGTCGATTTTCCAGATGGTCCACCCGGACCGTGTCGAAAAAGATCTCGTGCAAGCAGCCTTGCAGGCGCCGCTCTTTACGAACCGCTGGCGCTGGAACGCAACGCGCTCCCTGGCTCTTTCACGATCATCTGGTGGAAAGAAAGTCCCCATTCATCTTCAGCGCATGCGTGCTGAAGATCTTCTCGCCGCTGTCTTTCCGGCCCAACTAGGTTGCGGGGACAACCGAGCCGGACCCATCCCTCTGGTCGATCACCCTCTCGTCAATGAGACCATCGGGGACTGCCTGCACGAGGCCATGGATACCGCGGGTTTGCAGAAACTCTTGCGCGATATTCGCAAGGGTGACGTGATTACGAATACCATCGAAACTCCCACACCTTCGCCAATGGCGCACGAAATCTTGAATGCGAACCCCTATGCGTTTCTGGATGATGCACCTCTTGAGGAACGACGTGCGCGCGCCGTCACCTTGCGACGCACCGACGACTCACTCGCTCGCGGGATGGGCGCACTCGACATCGAAGCGATCGAGGCCGTTCGCGAGCAAGCGTGGCCCGATATTCGCGACGTCGAAGAGCTTCACGACGCCCTCCTGGACTTCGTATGGCTGCCCGAGCAACTCGCAGAAAAACATCAGGATTGGGCCGCCGAACTGGTAGCCTCCGGACGAGCCAGTTTTGCGACCGTATCCAATGGCCTCGTTCCGGCCACTCGGGCTTTGATTGCTGCTGAACGAGCTGCTCTGGCACGGATGGCCATGCCGGAACTGGTTCTCGAGACAGAGATCCCCCGCATCGAAGGTGGTCCTCAGGCTGAGTCCCGCGACGATGCGCTTGTGGTGGCTCTGCGCGGATGGCTGGAATCGCTGGGACCCGTGACCGCTGTCGGAATCAGCGAACTCCTCGGACTTCCCCTCACGGATGTAACCGTCGCCCTCGCCCGTCTGGAATCCGAGGGGGTCTGCTTGAGGGGCCGTTTCACGCCCGAACTGGAAACCGAGGAATGGTGCGAAAGGCGACTGCTTGCACGAATTCATCGACATACCCTCGGAAAATTACGCCGCGAAATCGAGCCGGTATCGCAGGCCGACTTCATGCGTTTTCTTTTCCGCTGGCAACATATCGGCGACCAGAAACGATTGCATGGAAGCGAAGGTACAGCCGCCATCGTCCGCCAACTACAGGGGCTCGAAATACCTGCTCCGGCCTGGGAGCAATCCGTACTACCCCTGCGCGTCGACAACTATAAAGCCAAATTTCTTGATGAGCTTTGTCTGGGCGGCGTCATTGCCTGGGGGCGTTTTTCTCCACCGACAAGTGATCCCAAATCACCGCATCGTCGCGTCTCGCCCTCGCGCAGTGCCCCGCTCGGTCTGGTCCTGCGCGAGGACCTTCACACCATCCTTCCTCCCGGTGGAATCCCGGAAGCGCCGCGGGTCAGCCCCGCGGCACTGGATGCGCTCAAATTCCTGCAAGAAGAGGGGGCCTCTTTTCTGGCGGACATCGCCCGCGCGACGGGACTCCTGCCCTCAGCCGCCGAGGAGGCCCTGTGGGAATTGGTGGCTCGCGGCCTGGTTTCCGGAGATGGCTTCGCCGGACTGCGCATGCTCTTGACGAGAGAGGAACGCAAACGCCCCGACCGTCGCTTGCGGGGCATGCCCGGCCCCCGCGGCCGAACGCGCGGCCTCCCCATCGGCCGCTGGGCCTGTCTCGGGAAAAACTCCCCGGAAGCATCAACTTCGGCAGCAGCCGAGGAACTCCGGATCGAGGAACTGGCGCGACTCGCACTCCAGCGCTGGGGCGTTGTTTTCCGTGAGGTTCTTTCTCGAGAGAGCTTGCTGCCTTCGTGGCGAGAATTGCATCAAGCCTTGCGTAGGCTCGAAGCCAGAGGCGAAATCCGTGGCGGTCGATTTGTCTCCGGATTTCAGGGCGAGCAGTTCGCCACCCCCGAAGCGGTGGCCGGGATACGAGCGGTTCGCAATGCGCCCGACCCTGATGAAATTATTGTCCTTGCGGCCGCCGACCCCCTCAACCTTACGGGAATCATCACGCCCGGAACCAGACTTTCGCCACAAAGCACCACCGTAACGGCCTACAAATCCGGCGTGCCCCTCTTCAGCGGCGACCTCGGCGAGGTCCGCAGTCGCCTGCAAAAAGCCTGAGAAGGGAAGGGGTCGATTCGCTCCCGGCAAATGTGCTATTTACGTTCAACGAAGCACTTTGGATGGATCTTTTTCGCTATCTCTTTGATTTCTTTAGGGTGCACTCGTCAGGAACTTCCGGAGGCTGGAGGGACCGAGAACGCGCCTGCCTGGGCTGCAATTCCGATGACCGAAGACCGCATTCTGGTTCTCATCGATAACGGGCCGGTCAGGGAGGCCGTGGTCGACGTCAAATGGGATGACGCCACACGGAAGCAAGCTCTTTCTGATGGATTTACCCGTGCCATGAAGGCAGTCAGCACCCGTGCCATTTACCGCTTCAATTGCGAAACGCTCAGTATTCAGACCCAATCCTATACCGTCCTGAGTGAACGCGGCGAGACCCTGACCTCTCAGGTGCATATGGCGCCCAAAAGCTCGCCGGTGGAGCCCGGAAAACCAAGCGCTCGCTACCTTGCAGCCGCATGCGAGGATCGTCTTCGCCCCAAGCAGCTACAAAAACTTCATCTGAATTAAGGATCCTGATTGGGAGAGACACCGGACATGACAACTTGATTGTCTGGCCCGGCCCACCTTTCCGGCAGACACACCCCTTTCATCCCCGGGATCCTGTGGCTAGTCTTTGGAAAGCTGGAGGTAATGATGGATCCCAAGGAAACTTTGAAACTCGACGATATCGATCTCTCGAATCCGGAATTCTGGAAACGCGGGTGGGCCGAGCGGGAAGGCGCATTTCAGACGCTTCGCCGCGAAAGACCAATGGCATTTTTCCCCGAGGCCGACCTTGGGCTGCCGGTACCTGCGGGAGAGGGCTATTGGGCCGTGACCAAATACGCGGATATTCGCGAGGCCAGCCACAATGCCAAGACCTTCTCCTCCGCGCGAGGAGCCACCAGTATCCCCGACCTGCCCCCGGAATTTCTGGAATTTTTCGGTGGCATGATCAACATGGATGATCCTGAACACCAACGTTTACGGAAGTTGGTGTCAGCCGGATTCACGCCGCGGCAACTGGCCAAGATCAACGAAGATGTCGACCGGGCAGCGAAAGAGATCATCGGAGCTGTTTCCGAGCAAGGCAGTTGCGATTTTGTCACAGACCTCTCTGCGCCTTTTCCTATTCGCATCATCTGCGACATGATGGGCATCCCCAAAAGCCAACATGACTTCGTCTTCGAGCGAACCAATATCATTTTGGGCGCCGGCGACCCGGAATACGTATCGGACCCGATGGAAATCATTCCGGCGCTACTTGGAGCCGGCGCGGACCTGGTCGAATTGATGAAGGACCTCAGGTCCAGTCGGATCGCCAACCCGACCGACGATCTGACCTCGGCAATGGTGAACGCCGAAGTTGATGGGGACAGGCTGACGGAATCCGATCTGGGAAGTTTCTTTGTGCTCCTCGTCGTGGCGGGCAATGAAACCACCAGAAATTCGATCAGCCACGGGATGAAGGCCCTGTGCGACTACCCGCAACAGCGCCAACTCTTCGTTGACAATTTCGAGGAAGTCTTGCCTTCAGCGATCGAGGAGATCGTGCGCTGGGCATCCCCGGTGATTTTCATGCGACGCACCACGACAGAGGATTGCGTGCTTGGAGGTCAGTCATTGAAGGCAGGTGAGAAAGTCGTTCTTTTCTACAACTCGGGAAATCGCGATGATGAGGTCTTCTCCGACCCCTACCGCTTTGATCTGATGCGCTCCCCGAATGAACACGTGGGCTTCGGCGGGCCCGGACCTCATTTTTGTCTGGGCGCGAACCTCGCCCGTCGGGAGATTGGCGTATTCTATCGGTCCCTATTCGAGCATCTCCCCGACCTCGAAATTAGCGGCGAGCCCGAAAGGCTGGCGTCCTCCTTCATCCACGGAATCAAGCATATGCCTTGCACCTTCACTCCCCGAAAGATTGTCTGATCTCGCCGGCAGTCAGTCGTCAGATTCGAACGCAGCTGATACTCCTTCCTGATGGATCTCCGCTCTCTGCCCAGCGTGGCTGCACTTCTGGAAAGTCCGGAAGGTCTCGAAATGTCCCGGCAGTTCTCGCGAACCGCAGTGAGGCGCGCGGTCCGAGAGGTCCTGGAAACAACACGACAAGAGATCAGATCCAGCACTCGGAAATCCGAAACTCTGTCATCGGATCGCCTGCTCGCCACTGTCCAAAAACATCTGGAAGTCTCCTCGCGCCCGGAAATTCCTCGGGTGATCAATGCAACCGGGATCATTCTGCATACAAACCTCGGGCGATCACTTCTCTCCGACACGGCACAGAAGGCGATGCTCGCTGCGGCAACACATCCGGTCGCCCTGGAATTTGATCTGAAAACAGGCCGACGTGGGCACCGCGACAACCATATCCGAGACTGTCTTCAGGCTCTGACAGGCGCCGAGGATGCTCTTGCCGTAAATAATAACGCGGCAGCTTTGATGCTTGCCGTTGATACCCTCGCACACCGACGCGAGGTCATTGTCTCACGAGGAGAACTGATCGAGATCGGTGGCAACTTCAGACTACCGGATATCCTGCGGCGATCCGGAGCGATTCTTCGCGAAGTGGGCACAACCAACCGCACCCGGCTCTCGGACATCTCCGAGGCCATCACCAGACGCACGGCCCTCATCCTCCGCGCACACCCCAGCAACTACCGGATTACCGGTTTCACCGAAATGCCCGACCGGAATGAACTGGTAGCACTCGCACGTCAGACCGGTGTTCCTCTGATGGAGGACCTCGGAAGTGGTGCTCTGCTCGATCTCCGCACAGCCGGCCTTCCCGACGAACCGGTCGTCCGCACCTCAATCGAGAGCGGCGTCGATCTGGTCTCGTTCAGTGGCGATAAACTCATGGGCGGACCGCAAGCCGGACTCATCGTGGGCCGACGAGATCTTGTCACCGCGATGAATCAGAATCCTCTCAAACGAGCCCTGCGTCTCGACAAGATGACCATCGCCGCCCTGCGCGCCACTTTGGTAACGCTGGATTCCGACCCCGACGCACTGAACACGCTGCCGATGATGCGATTTCTCATGCGCACTCCCGCCGTGCTCGAAAATCTGGCGGAAGAAGGTTGCCGCCTTTTGCAGGCCCATCTCGGCTCGGACTTCACCTGCCGTATTGTTTCGTCAACCGCCGAAGTTGGCAGTGGTGCTCAACCGACCCTACCAATTTCCAGCCGTGCCCTCACGGTCATACACCGCAACTGGCCCGCAGAGACAACCGCAGCCTTTTTTCGCTCGGCCGATCCGCCGATCCTCGGCAGAATCCAGCAGGAAGAATTCCGACTCGAACTCCACGCCGTGGAATTGCCGGCGGATCTGCTACCCAAGCATGCGGAGCTACCATCATGAAACCTTATGGAAGACGCATTCTCGGCACGGCCGGCCATATCGACCACGGTAAAACTCGACTCGTTCGGGCCATCTCCGGGAAGGAAACCGATCGACTCAAGGAAGAGAAGGAGCGTGGAATCTCAATTGAATTGGGATTCGCCCACCACGAAATTGACGGTCTCCAGTTCGGCATCGTGGATGTTCCGGGCCACGAACGATTTCTCAAGCATATGCTGGCCGGCGCTCAGGGGATTGATGTGGTTCTCATGGTCGTCGCGGCCGACGATGGCGTGATGCCCCAAACCGAAGAGCATTTCGATATCGTCCACCTCCTGGGGGTCGAAAACCTGATCTTCGTGGTCACCAAAACCGATCTGGTTTCCGCCGAACGTCTCGCCGAAGTCAAGGAAGAGATCGAGATCCTGGCGGTAGGAACGAAGTTCGAGAACGCTCCGCAAATTGCCGTCTCCTCCGAAAGCGGCGAGGGCATACCTGCGCTCCAATCCGTGATCCGCGAAACCCTGCTGGTGCTCGAGCCTCGTGAAACCAACGGGCCTTTCCGGATGCCGATCGATCGTTCTTTCGTCTTGCACGGGCACGGCATTGTCGTAACGGGTACGGCCAACTCCGGTGCCGTCACCGAAGGCGACGCCTTGACCATACGCCCATCCGGGGTTGAAACTCGAGCCCGCACCCTGCAGGTGCATGGCGAACGCTTATCGCAGGCTGGGGCAGGCCAACGCATCGCCCTGAATCTCGCTGGCATTGACCAGGCGGGGGCTCCTCGCGGCGCCTGGGTCACCGCGCCGAGCGTCTGGGCGGTCACGGACAGATTCGACTGCGAGTTGGAAGTTCGCCCCGGGGCCCCGCGACCGTTGAGCAGCTTTGATCGGGTGCGCGTGCATATCGGCACATGCGAGGTGCACGGTAAGTTGATTTTCCTCGGAGAAACATCGCAAGTCGCTCCCAAAGAGCGTGCCTTTTGCCAGATCGCTCTGGATGAACAGATACTTGCCGCACGTGGCGACCGCTTCGTTATCCGTATGGAAGCCGCAAACCGCACTGTAGGCGGCGGCATGGTCCTGCATCCCTCCACCGAGCGCCATAAACCCGGGCAAGAAGATATTCCCGAGTTCCTTTGCTCGCTGCGTGATGCCAGTCGCAAAGAGCAAATTGCTCCCTTCATCGAACTTCTGCCCGCCTTCGCCGCACCCGTCTCTCTGATCGAACAAGGTCTCTTGATGCCGAGTGACGAGCTGCACGCTGCCGTGCTCGCGGACCCGGGACTGGTGGCCCTTCCCAATCGGCAAAAACCCGAGACCGTCACCACCAAACGCAAATGGGACACACTGTCCCGACAAGTGGGTGATGCCCTTTCGCATTTCCACCGGTCGCACCCCATGAGTCCAGGCATGGACCTCGAGTCACTTCGCTCGAGACTCCGCATTTCAGTTCCACAGAAACTCTTTCGAGCGGTCACCGAACTTCTGGAATCCACTGGAGTTGTCGTGCGCGAAGAAGCAACCATCCGGTTGCCGCGTCACACAATTCAGGTGCCCCGGGACGAAGGGCGCATTCTCGAGAAACTCATGCAGGAAATCACGGCAGGGGGAATGTCACCACCGGACGCAAAACAACTCGCATCCGGCCTTGAACTCTCTCCAGATCGCACGCTGACTCTTCTCAAAGTGCTTGTCGATCAAGACAAGCTCATCCGCGTCTCGAGTGAGATCCACTATGATCCTGCATCGCTGGATCAGGCGACCTCGCTTTTACGCGAGCACCTCCAAAGCCATCCGGAGATTACGGTTGCCGAATTCAGAACTTCGATCGCGGCTAGCCGAAAATACGCTCTGGCTTTGATGGACTATTTCGACAAATCCTCTCTGACCGTCAGGGTCGGAGATGCGCGCCGTCTTCGCTAGACCTTTCGGAGTCGCGACCATCAATGCGCGCTGGACTTCTCCTTGGTGACCTTCACCATTCCAAGGGCCCGATCCATCGCCTCCGGGTCCATCGAGGCGGTATACGAGTCCTTCAGTCCCTGAAAGAATTCAGCTTTCCGTGCGTCGATAGCTCGCCGCAACAGCAATGCACGGATCTTTGCCTGCACCTCGGTCAGAAGGCGCTCACGCCCGGGCCGGAAATCAGTGGCCTGAATAATATGAAAACCTGAAGGAACCTCGACAATCGCGGATATTTCGAGGGGCTCCTCCAGCGCAAAAGCCGCTTCCTCAAACTCCGGTGCCATCTTGCCATAACCAAAGAATCCCAAATCGCCGCCATTGGAAGCGGAGGATTTATCCATCGAATAGCGCTTTGCCAGTGCGGGAAACGCCGCAGGGTCTTGTAACGCTTCCTGATGAACCTTCTCTGCCGTCGCCCGATCCTGCAGCAGGATATGCCGTGCACGAATCTTCCGGGTCGCAAACTTGGAGCGTTTTTCCTGATAGTAATCCGCAACTTCCTCCGGCGAAACTTCCACCGTCAGGGCAAGATCTGCCATCACCCGATTCTGCACTAATTGTCGCAAATAGCCCGCCAGCTGATCCTGAATTTCGGGATCCTGAGCAAGCCCCGCCCGGACTCCCTCCGCGAACACCAGTTCCTGCAGGACAAGAGCCTCGAAGAGCTCATTGCGGCCCTCCGTTGTCATCTGAGCTCGGCTACGAACCGGAACCCGCGCCATTCCGCGAGCCAATTGCTCTGCTCCGAATGTCAGATCCACAGCACCAGCCTCGATCACCACCGGCCGCCCCAACTCACCCTCTGGAGAACTGAGGGGAGAGGCCCCCCCGCAGCCCGCGAAAACCAGCGCTATTCCAAGCAATAGAAACTTTCCGAACCGCAGTTTATTCATAAAATCCATCCTGAATTCCTTACCCAAATTCCAGCTCCTCAAGAACTGGTTTCAACTCCAGAGAGCAGATAGTTTGACCCAAGCCACTGCGCTCCGTTAGCAAAACCAGAGCGGAAATCTTCCTTTTCCGCTGGTTCTCCCCCTACTTTCAAATCTCTGTTCCTCGAATGGCGGCTGCTCGGCTGAGCCAGAAACTTTGCATGCGTTTTCACGACCCCGAAAGATTCGAGAAGTATTGCATTGCCAAACGCAGGACCTATCTGCGTCAACTCGCCGGCCGCCCCAACCCCCGAGGATTCTTTGACCTATGGCGTGGTGAGTTTGAGCTGACATCCCGGCGATTTCAAATCGGTGGCGTCTCCGAATCCGAGACCAGCGAAGTCGCCAGAGGCCTGCGCTGGCTCCTCCTCTCCGATCTCTATGCGTTTGCCCGGAGGTCGATTCCCGACCTCCCACCAGCTCCGCAGACCGTTCTGGAGAACCTTACGGGAGGATTGCATCAAATCAGGCGTGCACGCTCGATGTTGATCACCGGCGAAGACGGAGCCGGCAAGGAGCAATTGGCCTGCCTGCTTCACACTTTGTCCGGCCGGCCCGGCGCTCTCGTCCGAATCCATGCCGGCGAACTGGGGCGCAACCCGAAAGCGAGCGCCAAACAACTTCTCCCCGAGCGGGGATCGGTTTTCTTGCGCGACATCGAGGATATGGCACCCGACGCCCAGGAAGAACTCCTCACCTTCCTCAACGGCGAAGCTCGCCGCCGTGACCTGCTGTTTTTTGCCTCCACGCAAGCCCGCTCCTGGGATCTGGCCTCGGTCCATGGCATCCGTCGCGAGTTGCTGATCCGTGTGAGTCAAACAGAAATCCGGCTGCCCGGAATCGCGACCCGGGAGAAAGACCTCCTGCGCCTTGCTGAAGATGTGACCTACGACACCGTTCGTCTCGAGGGACGTCGGGTTGCCGATCTGCGACTGGAAGCGGACAGCCTCGCAACCGAATGGCAATCCGATCGCGGCATCCCCGCACCCCAGGACTACGACTTTGTGAGCGAATCTCTCAGCTATGTCTTGTGGCGCGAGAAGACCTCGATCGCCAGCCGAGCCCTGACGGCGCTCCCCCTCATCGCTGTGCCGGCCGAGGGAAGTTTTCGCGCCATCGCCAGAGTTGTTCGGGGGTTTCTGGAGGAGTCGCCGTCCGGGTCCGCTGATCAGGATCGACACAACCAGCCAGCCGAGTCCGTCGAAAAGCGAGCTACCGGCGCCCGCATTCCCACCTCATGGACGCGACGAGAGGTTCTTCAGGCCTATTATAAAGCTCTCCTCCTCGAGGAAGATGGCGATCTGGATCGAGTTGCCGCGCGAGCGGGGCAGAAAACAGCTGAAATCGCTCAGGAATTATCCGATCTGAAAATCCTGCCGAATCCGGAACCCATGACCGAAACGCCCCGGAAGAAATCTCCGAGTTTGGGGATTTCGTCTCACCCCGCGAAACCCGGGTCTTGATCGCGACGGCCTGCTGCGAGAAACTTCGGAACAGGCCCAATGCTATACTACCTTTCGACCCAGACATCTGGCGTGACCGAGGAAGAACCATTGTCATCATCCCCAATGAATCCGAACCCCGAGCAACCACCACCCACTGAGGCCACACCTCCGAGGAATAAAGAGATGGATGATATTCTGAGACAAGCTGAGGCTCTGCTGCGTTTCTCTGGCGAAGTCGAGAACCGGATGGCCGAAAGTGGCCTTGGCGGTGTCGACGGGGTCATCGAACGCTACGTGCAGTTGCGCCAAGCCCTCGACAGGCTGAGCCAGCGAGAGCTCGATTGGGCCAAGACCGAAGTAGATCGGCTTATCGAGACACTGACCGAGGTCGCCACACAACTCGAACAATTACGCGCGATCAAGCTCGCGATCGTCGACCCGAACTAACTCGGCGCCATCGATACAGAAGATAGCCGAACCCCGCGCCCGTGGTATCGAGGAGAACATCCTGAGCCGCTCCGACTCGCGTCGGCACGAAACTTTGGTGATACTCGTCCAGTCCGGCCCAAAGCACGCAAATCGCGATTGTCTGCCAACCCAGAGCCGCGGAAGATCGCTCGGGCCGCGCCAGCGCCCGCGCGACCAATCCTGCCAGGATCGCGAACTCGGCCAGGTGAGCAAATTTCCGCATGAGTCCGTGTATATGATCCAGCGACTCGGGCTCCAGATAGGGAAATAGCGCACGCAGAATCGGCAGGAAAAATCCTCCCGTACCGTCGCCATCAAACCAGCCCGTCGAGAGCGTCCATATGACGCCAGCCCATAGGGCAACTGGCACCCACCGACTCAACCAGGAGGGTTCGGCAAGAAGCGCCCCGGGCGCGTCGCCCTCAGTTCGAGCGGTTGCCACTCGCCTGCAGGTCTTGCTCGATCGCGAAAGCGTAGAGGAATTGTTGGGGTGTAATTCCGCCTTTCAACATCCGACCATTGATAAAGATCGTCGGGGTCGACGCAATTCCGAGGGCGTTCCCTGCCGCGAGGTCGACCCGGATAGCATCTCGAGCCGCAGGCGAATCCACGCAACTCTCCAGAGCTTCCACGTTCATGCCGAGACTCTTGCCGATCGCGGGGATGGATTGTGGCGAAAGAGTTTTCTGGTTGGCAAAAAGGGCTCGATCAAATTCATGTCCCTTGCCGACCTCATGGGCACACCACGAAGCAAATGCCGCATCGCATGCCATGTCGTGAGCAGTTCCCTTGACCGCCGGGTTACAGTCGGGGTGCAGGGGGAAATTGCGGTGGTGAACCTCGATATTCAGATCACTCGCAGCGATCGCCTGCTCCAGATCAAAGAAGGATCGTCGGCAGTGAGGGCATTGGAAATCAGAGAACTCGACAACGGAGATATCCGCCGTTCCAGCCGAGACCCCCGCCGGCAGTGGATGCTCCATTACTGGCTGCGAGGTATAATACACATAGAATCGAGGGTCTTCGCGACGGATCTCGGATCCTGACGCCGCGGCGTCGAGAGCGGCCGGTGGCTCTTCCTGCGAGGCAACAAGCACCCCGATCGCGAGGAGAGCTCCGACTGCGGCGCCCCCGAGAATCGGCTTGGGCTGCCAGCTTTTGGGCGCACCCGGTTGCAACAGCCTAACCTGCCACGCGGCCACGGCAAAAAGCGCAAGAGCCGTTGCGTCGAGCGACAGGCATATCGGACACAAGACACCGATGAGGACGGTCGAAACCACGAGATAGTAAAGAGAAATGGCCAAGATCACGCCGCTGAGAGCCAGCAGATAGGTTGCCCGAGCGACTCGCTCGCGTCCCTTGGCCGCGAATGTCCAGACGGACAGGCCAAGCGCCATCAGCCATCCCAAAATGCCCCAGCTGGCGACCGGTGTCCCCAGAAACGTCGCGTGAGTACTTCCCAGCACGGCATCACAGGACATCTCCTGATTCACATCACAAAAACTTGAATACGCGCCCTGACTCGACGCGATCTCCTGATGGATGTAGAGACCGGTAACACCCAGAGCGATGCCCAGGATCGATAAAACAATAGCAGCAACAGGAAGCATGCCCGTTGAAGGCGTCGAGTCTGACACATCGGTATTCGGCCGCGTTTTTCCCATGGTAGGCCTGAATCCTATCGCTGGCACATCCTTACTTCAACCGCGATTCTGGGCGCTGCTCACATCCCTTCTGGTCGTCCTCCTGCTCGGCGCTCCATCGCCGGCCGCAGCCCAGAACCTCCTTCGGAACGGAAACTTCAGTCAAGGTGCGGCCGAGAAACCCGCCAGCTGGATCTCGGACCTCTGGGCCAGAAACGTCGGAACCGAGTTCCGCTGGGAAGCCCCCGAGCAGGGACTTGGCATCGTCGTCATTGAAAGCCGGAAACCAAATGATGCCCGGTGGACACAAAGCGCTCGGGTGAAAGCGCGGACCTGGTATCACCTCTCAGGCTGGGTTCGCGGAAAAAATGTATCCGCTGCTGGTCTGGGGGCCAACCTGTCCATTATGCGTGGCTTTGATAACGCTGGCGGCTTGCATGGAGAAGATACCGGCTGGCGCAAAGTCTCCATGTATTTTCGGACCAACCCCGGCGAAGAACTCGTCACCGTTGCCTGCCGGCTTGGCGGCTACGGACAGGAGTCCAGCGGCGAGGTGCAATGCACGGGAATTGACCTCTCCGAGGTCGGTGGTCCGCCGGCACATGCTGCCTTTATCTACGGCGACCGCAATCCTGAACAGGAAGCGTCCGGGATTCCCGCCGGCATGGCGATCTTGCTGCTTCTCGCATTCGCGGTGGTGAAATTCGGATGGCCGACTGCCGATACCCCAAAACCCGAACTCGGGATCCTTGCCGTCATTCTGGTTTTGATTCTGGTTGCGAAGGTCCTGATCGCCCCCCTTTATTCCTACAGGGTCGACTTGGGAACTTATGCGGCATGGGCTTCGCGGCTGGCCCAACTCGGACCGGCGAACTTCTACGCCTCAGGATATTTTGCCGACTACCCGCCCGGCTATATGTACGCGCTCTGGGCGGTCGGCGGGGCGGTCAAAGCACTCGGGATCGCATGGAGCAGCGCGACTGCCATCATCCTTCTGAAACTCCCTGCCCTGCTCGCAGACTTCGCGATCGCCTGGCTGACATATATTCGCCTGCGGCCTGGAGGCAAAAGTCTGGCATGGGGTGCCGCGTTGGCATTCGCCCTGAACCCGGCCCTGATCTTGAACTCGGCTGTCTGGGGGCAGACCGACTCCATCTTGTCCCTGCTGCTGCTGCTCGCGTTCCTCGCGCAGGGAAAACGACAATTCGAACTCTCCTTCGCATTGCTTGTTCTTGCGATCCTGACCAAGCCGCAAGCGCTCCTGGTCGCCCCGCTGTTTATTTTCTGGCCGTGGGGTTGGTGGCGCAGCGGTCGTCCCGTCACAACGGCTCTGATCGCACTGGCGACGACCTTCTTGATTGCCGATCCATTTCGCTCCGGCAGACCCTGGTCGTGGCTGATCGAACTGTATAGCGGTACCGCCGGAAATTATGCCGAGACCTCGGTCAACGCCATGAATCTGGCGGCGGTCCTGTTCGGCATGCGCGGCCAGGATGCCGTTCTCCATGGCGGCCTGCCCGCACAGGCCTGGGGCTTCATCATCGGCCTCGGCATTGGCCTGGGGTTTCTGGTCGCTTACCTTCGCGCGCGCGACCGGGTCTCTTATACCCAGTTACTGGCCGCGGCGACTTTGGTGGCATTCGTCTGCCTCACGCGAATGCACGAGCGCTACCTCTATCCCTTCTTCGTATTTGCCGGCCTTCTTGGCGTCAGTGGTCGCAACGGGATTCTCTACTGGCTTCTCTCGGGGCTCTTTCTCACCAATGAGTTGGTGGTCTACCTCGAGCAAGCTCAGGCTACAGCCGGACCCGTCTGGCTTTGGCAATCCGTCGGCGTTTTGACCACCCTCGGGATGCTCGCCTGGCTGGCTCTGGCGACGAAAACCGGAAAAGGCACCTTCGAACCGCCGGGTGCAGCGGTGCTGAAAATTGACGATCAGCAATGGGCGGATTCTCACCATGAGGAACAGGTTCCTCTGCCAACACCGCCCCCCGACCCCGACCGGCAAAAGCGCCCCGCTTGGAGCCTCTCCGAAGTCGCCGCCCTGAGCCTTTTGATGATGGCCGGAGCCTGTTTACGCTTCTGGAATCTGGGCGAGCCCGCGGAAATCGTTTTTGATGAAACCTATTTCGTCGAGCAGGCCCGTCAATATTTGAGCGGCGTTGATTTCATGGACCCCCATCCGCCTTTTGCGAAATGGGTGATCGCTTCGGGAATCGCGATTTTTGGCGACGAACCTTTCGGGTGGCGGGTCATGAATGCTTTTGTCGGCACAACCTTGATCGGCCTTATGTATCTGCTCGGCCGCGAATTATTCCGGCAACGCTTCGCGGCGTTTGTGGCGGCCTTCTGTGTCACTTTCGATGGTCTGCTCCTTGTGGACTCGCGCATTGCCGTGATCGATATCCACTATATCACCTGGGCCGTCGGGGCTTATATCCTGACACTGCGTCTCGTAGCGGACCATGACTTCCGGAATATACGAAGACTGCTGACCATTGGCGCCGTGCTCGGAATCTCGGTGGGAGCAAAGCTCTATATACCGTTCTTCAGCTTCCTTCTTGTTCTGGCGACAATTAGTTGGCTGGGGTGGCAAGAGGCACGGCGTCGGCGAATCCAACCCGTTCGATTCCTCCTGCTACCGATCAATATCGTGGGATGGACCGCTTTCGCGTTCTACACCCTGACATTCGCAGGCGACTATTTCTGGGGTTGGTGGCATTCGCCGGTCGACCTCGTGCGCTATATCTTCATCGACGTCCCCGGCTATCAAGCCGCCGTGGCTGATGCGACTCACCCCTACAGCTCGCAATGGTATACGTGGCCACTCCAGCTGAAACCCATCTGGTATTTCTGGCGCGATGCCTCACAGGAACAGGGAACTGTCGTGGGCATCTGGGGGCTCGGGAATCCGATTCTTTGGTGGGCTTCGGTCCCCGCGCTGCTGCTCGCTCTTTTCCACACTTTCAAATACCGAAGTTTCGTCTCCGGATTCATCGTGGCCGGCTGGCTGCTCCATATCTTGCCCTGGGTCGGGATCGAACGAACCCTCTTCCTCTATCATTATCTTCCCAGCCTTCTGTTCGGCTTCCTCGCACTCGCGTGGATGATTGATCGTCTAGCGCGGGGCGTGGGTGGACCCGCTGAAAGAAGTTTTACGGGACTGATATTGATAGCCACGCTTCTACCTTTTGCCGGAGAAGCCGCGGGCAGGTGGGGGTGGGGGTGCTTGATCGGATTGCTTGCTGGCTATCAGGCAATTATTCTTTCCCGGCGGGCAAACCCTGTTCGACTCGGTCAGGTCGTCGCCGTCGGTTTTCTCCTGGCTGCGATTGGAGTTACTGTTTATCTTCTGCCTATCTGGCTTGGCACGCCAATCACCAAAAGCGCCTGGGAAGCACGCATGTGGATTTCAAAGGTCGGAACCATGGGGTGGTTATGATGCAATTCATTTCCCGACTCTCAGTCCTTCTCGTATTCGTATTCATCTCCCCGGCGATGGGCGCTGAACAGTTGGTGCGCAATGGACTCTTTGATCAGGGCGCCGAGAACAAGCCTGCACATTGGATGCAGTCCGGCTACGCCAAGGGCGACACCACCAGCAACTTCAGCTGGTCTGTCGGTGCCGACGGATTAGGCGCGATCGGGATCGAAAATGACAGACCCAATGATGCCCGCTGGGTGCAAAGTGTGCCGGTATCCCCGGACACCTGGTACCGCATCGCCGGCTGGGCCCGCACCGAACGGGTAGGCTCCGGCAAGATGGGGGCCTATCTCTCCCTGATGGGAACCTTTCACAACACACAGGACCTTCGCGGCACTCAATCCTGGAAGCTGTTGTCCATGTGGGTTCGTACCGGCTCTCTCGATACCCGACTCGAGATTGCCGCGAGGCTCGGTGGCTATAGTTCCGAAAATACCGGACAGGCCTTTTTCACCGGAATCACTGTCGAGGAAGCGGGGTATCCAGCCCTCGGAACTTCCTATGTCTACGGCGGGACGGCGGGCGAAGTTCCGGAGAATAATCCCCTCTGGGTGGAAATTGTCGGCCTGCTGTTGGTGGTCGGCACGGCATTGCTGATCTGGCGCTATGTCGCCGGCGCCGAGAACCGTTTGCCCCGATGAAATCTCGGCTGCTCCTGCTGCTCCTGCTCACTCTGTCTGGTGGATGGTTACGTTACCAGAATCTGGATTTCGGCTTGCCGGGACTCTATCGACCCGACGAGGAATATCTCGTCTCTCGAGCCATCTCTTTCGAAGAAGACCTCAATCCTAATTTCGCCGTTTATCCTGCATTGCAGATGTATGTGCAGGCAGCAGCGCTCCAGACGCGCTCGTGGTGGAACAAGGACACGCGTCCACTATCCGAAAAATTTGCCGCGGAGGGCATCCATACCGCACATCTCTCCGGACGAGAGGTCGCTGCCGGCTTCGGCACACTCACCATCCCGGCGATCTACTGGGCAGCCTCAGCCACCTATGGGCCTGTCGCTGCTCTTGCGAGTGCCGCGAGCATGACCGTTGCCACCATTCATGTTCGCGAGTCGAAATATGCAACGACTGACGCCGCCGCGACCTTCTGGCTGACGTTGGCCATCGGAGCCATGCTGCGCGTTCTTTCCGATGGTCGCCTGCGTTACTCCCTGCTGGCCGGTGCCCTCACCGGACTTGCCATCGCGACGAAATATCCAAGCGGCGCCCTGCTGGCCGGCCTCGCATTTGCGCACGTCGGCGCGCGATGGAGAGAGGGACGCTCCCTATGGCGAACGTTTCGAGATATCCGACCGTGGCTGACTCTGTATACCGCGTGCGTGGTGACGTTTCTCGGCACTCCCTATACATTTATCGACTGGCAGGAGACGGTTCAGGGATTTGAATATCAAAGTGGTTTTGTCGCCCGGGGAGTCGGCAATCCCTACAGCAGTTGGGGCTGGGAGTGGTTCCTCACTCGGGTACTTCCGGACAGCTTTGGGCCGGAGCTGGCACTCGTTCTGGTCCTGGCGACATTATGGGTTTTTTTGCGCCCACGACTTGGGACGTGGTCCCTGCTGATCTTCCTCGCCACGGCACTCGTGGGTATCACTCAAAGTCGCTACACTTTTTATCGCTATATCATGATCCCGCTTCCGGTCTTTCTGATCTTTTTCGGGATTCTGATGGCCGATCTCCGACGAGCGCTGATGATAATGATGCCTCGGCCTCTGGCGGCACTCGCAACCGGACTACTTGTGGTCGTTCTCCTCGTCCCGTGCCTGATTCGAGACTATAAACTCAATCGACTCCTGGGCCGCCGAGACTCGCGCGAAGTTGCCCTGCAATGGATCGGAGAAAATATCGCGCCTCGAGAAATAATTGCGGCAACGGATCACGGCACACCCTACGGTAAGCCGCAGGCAAGAGGGCGACCCCGCTTCGTCGCGCTGGCCTCGCCCGAAGAGCTGCGCCGAAAGGGGGTCCGTTGGATCCTCTCGGACTCCGATATTCTGCCCTTCTACTCAAAGGGGCCCACCCCAGCTCAACGGCGATGGCTCGAGACGGAAGCAATTATGCGGTTTGAGGTCGACCCCCGAAAGCCGAACACACCGCCTCCCTTGTTCGATGAGGCGGATGCCTTTTATGTGCCGCTCCGGCACGGGTCGAGTATCAAGCGACCGGGGCCACGGATTCGCATCTGGGAACTCCTGCCGGAATAATTTTCACGGCCGGGAAATCGGCTTGCAGACCTCACCGCGGGGCGATAGCCCACGGCGATGGCCGAATTTACTATCTACCACAACCCGAAGTGCTCCAAGTCCCGCGAGGCTCTCGCCATTCTTCAGGAAAAAAACGTGGACCTCGAGATCATAGAATATCTGCAGACACTGCCGTCAGCCCGGATGCTCGAGGAATTTCTTGAAAAGCTCTCCGGCGAACCCGAGGCACTCCTGCGCAAGGACAAACGTTTCGCGGAGCTTGGTTTGAAAGCCGAAGACTATACGACACCCGCAAGGGTGATTGCCATTCTCGAAAAACACCCCGAGTTGATGCAGCGCCCAGTCATCGTGCGCGGGCAACACGCCGTGATTGCCCGACCAGGTGACCGAGTTCTCGAACTTCTCGATTGAAATTTCAGACCACTCCGGCCCCCTGGGCCGACTCCCCGCTAGCGAATATCCTTGACCACGATTTCATCCGAGTCAGGGGGCAAGTTGATCAACAAGCCGTCAAAACTGATTTTCGTACCCTCGGGACGCACCTCTGATACACCTCTGAGCCAAACCCGCTCGAGGAGAAAATTATCCGGGTAGGGCACCATATGATAATACGCGAGGAAATCGACGTTGGCGCGATTGGCCACTTCCGCGACTTCTACCGGCGTTGCATGATAATCGAGAATATCATGTGTGATTTTTGCCGCCCTGGGACGGCCCAACTGGTTCGCCTGCGAGGACATGCGCTCCACGATATGCGCCGCCAGAGCCTCGTGAACCAGAACATCCGCATCACGACTCAGGGACACCACTGCCTCCGAGGCCGTCGTATCTCCACTGATCACCACTGACCGGCCGCGGTAGTCGAAGCGATAGGCCACGGCCGGATCGACCGGTGCGTGCTCGACCTTGATCGCGCGAACGCGCAGTCCCTCGTCCGCAAAGACCAGGACCTCTGTCCCGGTCGGGTCACCTTCGCCTATGCCAAATGGCATTGCACGCAAATCGCCGACATCTTCCGGCAGGAGATCCGCACCATGGTGCGCGGTACGGTACTTGTGAGAGTGCTTGTAAGCCAGCTGAAATCCGGCCACCACCTCAGCCACTCCTTCAGGCCCATATACGGGGAAAGGTGCCTCCCGTCCCCCTACCCAACTCTGCAGGTTCATCGCCGGAAGGTCCTCAATATGGTCCGAATGAAAATGAGTCAGCAGAACGCCGGCAAGGGAGGGGCCCGGGACCCCCCAAAGCTGCAAGTTCTCGGCGCTACCGTTACCCGCATCCACGATCCAGACGCGACCGCCTGCCGCAACAGCGACGCAGGGCCCCGCAGCCTCACGCGAGGGTAGCGGAGAGCTCGCCCCGCAGATCAAGACCTGAAGGCCCGGGCCGGAAAGTGGATCGGTCTGGCCTGCCATGCGGCTTGCGATCGCACGGTCCACCAGCTGGTCCTGAACCCCTGCTGTGCAACCAACCATCAGAAATAGGGAAAAGCCGCATGTCAGGACAAGGCCCGACCATCGATGCACCCTCGGAATACATTTCATGTACAATTTGATGACAAACTTCTTCGAGGTTTACTAGGACTCACCTCGGACGACCTAACCATTCCACTCGGGCAGACGATCGCATTCGGCCTGCAAGCTCTCCGATTTCGGGCCCTGCGCCCAGAAACAAATCCATTCGCGTCGGCCCCTTGATCGCAGCACCTGCATCCATGGCAATCACGATGGTATCCAGAGATCGGCCATCCGGCAGCAGGCCTCGGAGCCGGCCGACGCTACCCGGAGGATGGACGGTCGGATCCACTGCAACCGAATGCCATGGGACCAGAGGCACTCCCAAACTCCCGAGGGGACCGATCGAGGGGTCGAGACCGAGCTCCCGGAAGTAAATATAGCGCGGATTCAGCAATAGGGTCGCCGCGACTTTTTCCGGATTTTCGGCAAGCCATTTTCGGATCCCGGGTGCCGTCGCCGCAGCGAGCGTCAAATCACCACGCTCGACCAGCACCCTTCCGATGGATTGGTAGTCGTGCTCGTTATGGGCCGCGTAGCCGAGGCGAATTCTTGTTCCATCGGCAAGCCGCAGGCGGCCCGAGCCCTGAATCTGCAAAAAGAAGAGTTCGACCTGATTATCGGTCCAGAAGAGCTCGAGACCCTGACCGCCCAACGCGCCCTCCTCAATCTCGCGACGACTTTTCGCTCGTTTCACGGGATCGGCAGGTGGGCCATACACAGGGTAGCGAAACCGCTTCGATCGATTTCGGCGTCCTTCGAGGATCGGTTCATAATAACCGGTGAGAAGAACCTCGGTCCTGCGCAAATTACCAAGCCCTTTTTGAACCGCTTCCGGTTCCACACTCCCCCCGGCCGATAGATAGCTCGACAACGCCTTCAGGGGCGGAGGTACGTCTTGCTCATTTGCGAAACCTCGAGATGCCGCACGAACGGCTTGCCCGAGGCCGTCTCCGGACGGGAGAAAGGCAGGGGGAGCTTGTCCCGGAACCCGAACAGCGGTCGAGGTCTTTCGATTCACCTTGATTTCGATTCCCGGGAGAGTCCCCGTAGCAAGAAAAGGAACCTCCATCTCGCCTGATGCCCGCAACCAGGGCTTGGTGCCGGGAACGATGGTCGAAAAATATTTACTGTCCGCTGGGTCGAGAAGGACCTCGCCCGCTACCCGCAGCTTTCGATTGGGTCCGACTTGGCCTTCACCCGACAGTTCAAATCCTTCCGCCTGAATTCGAATGTTCCGGCCATCCAGCATCCCGTCTTTCAGGCGCAGATCGGCTGTCAGTGTTCGGAAACGGGTATTATAGTTTTTTGCCGCACGAACCTCGGAATTTCGAAGTTCTTTTCTCGGTTCAGGTGCCAGCGATGCCATCAGATTCTTCACCAGCGAAAACCCCGGCAGTGCCCCCGGGCCCACTTCCGCTCGGCCGGCACCACCGAAGCTATTCATGAGCGAATCAAAATCCCGGCCAGTTGCGGAAATTTGCCCCTCGAAATGCAAACGTCCTCGGATCACATCGGCAGCAGGCCCCAACAGACGAAGTGGAACGCCGCCAAAGTCTGCACGTGGGAAAACATAGGACGGTACTCCCCCATCCCCAAAGGAAACCTCTCCTTGAAGCCGAAAGGGCGCCTTTGTCAGAGAGGAAGACCCCGAGATGCTGACCTGAACCGGTCCCGGCCCCTTGATCGAATCGATCTGCGCACCGACGCCACTCAGCACGAAGTTCCCGGTCTTTCCGGCGCCCAGATACCGGATGGTTGCACCCTTGAGATAGACCGCGGCAACTCCGTGCTGCCATGCTGCATCGCGAATTGCCTTGGGCGGCCTCGCACCCGGCAAGAGGGGATCCACCGAATAGCGACCCGGCGCCGTCTCGACGATCGTAATCGTGGCCTCGTCCAACGCGATCGACGCCCGAAACTCACCCGCCAACAAACTTGAGAGGATGGGCCTCAGAGTCGCCTCACGGGCGGTGACCGTCGGGGCTGTTCCTTTGTGAAGCGCGAGGCTTAGTTCCGAAATCCTGAGCGTCGGTCCGTCCTCGAAGGTCAATCGCACATCCGCTGCCGAAACACCCCCGCCCATCATCTGATCCAGCCGGCCCATTGCCAATAACTCGATCTGCGCACCGGTGATGCGTCCAAGCGAGAGCGCCGCAGCCACGCTGCCCGCAACCAGCAGAAAGGACGCGGCCATCCGCCATAGGTGTCGACCCTTCCGGGGAGAGGCAGGCTCCGAAGCCGCACGCGAGGCCATCAGAAGGACTTCCGAGCAGGATGCGCACGCCGCGAGATGTTTCTCCACACGGGATCGATCAGGTTCGACCAGAACGCCGTCCGCAAATGCCGCTAACGTGGTGTCGGACGGATGGTTCAGATCATCCGGCGTGCCATGCACCAGAGCATCCTGAATCATCCCACGAATTACCTGATCTTCCTTGCCAGCGTGTTCTTTCATGAAGCGTGCTCCAAAAGACTCCGTAGACGGCGATGCAGCCGCATCTTGCGAACATAAGCGGCATTCCGACTGATCCCCATCACCTTGGACACTTCTTCCATCGTCGCATCCTGATAGTAGAACAAGCGGACAAATAGTTGGTCCCCCGGTGAGAGTTCTGCGATCAATCCCAAAACATGTTGGCGCTGCTCGGAGGCAACAGCAGCGCTCTCGGGTCCGCTGTCTTCGACGGCGACATCCGGAATTCCAGCCGGCGATCTCGTCTCGAGACTTTCCACATTCTCTCCAGCTGCAAGACTGCGGATTCGGTCGATTGCCAGGCGGGTGACCACCACCCGCAACCAGGTAGCCAGGCTGGCACCATTGCGTCCCTCATATTGACGCAGCTTCCGCGAATTCTCGCGGAATAAAGCCAGCAGGACCTCCTGCCGCAGATCCTCCAGATCTTCCTCCTCCAATCGACGGCCGTAACGACGGAAAGTCCCAACCAGAGTCCACCGAATCAGCCCATCCGTCGACATCACGAATTCTTCCCGAGCCTCCGAATCCCCATCCAGACACCTCGAGAGCAGATCCACATCCGCGACCGTCATGGCCCTCGCCTCAGACGAGGTTATCTTTCGGATTTCGCGCGCCATTCCCGAGCACACGCTACCCGAGCCAGCTTCTGGCCTAAAACGGCTGCGAATTGTTAATTCCTCGAGAAAACCGCCGTGAGGCCTCCCTTCAGCATGGAAACGGGCGTGGCGGCAGTCTACCATGTGGAACGGGTGCGACGGGACGGTTGGATGAAAGATTCTCCGATCCCCTCCGTCCATGGTTACGATGTTGACAATTTTCCTCAGTTTTTCAGCCTTCCTCGTCGGGCTCGCTCTGGTCTGGCGTTTGGCCTACCGAGCAGGCTTCGCAGAGGGACGCAGCACCATTCCCCTCCACCTGATCCGGGCGCTCGCAAAGCACCGCGTGTCCTGCGACGGAGAAGCACCACAAATCGTGGCCGCTGACCTCGGGGAGGCGCTTCTTCTGCCACCCGACGAGATCCGCCGGTTGCAGGAGATTCGGCCGGAGGTCGCCGAAAAAACACCCGTACCCGGGAAGCTCCGCCCCGCATCCTGAAGCCGCGAGGTTCTTTTCTCCCACCGCCACCGCCCTGATTGAAGGTGGGCCTTCGGTCTGACAGTCTCGGGGAATGGCCCCGAGAAATCCGCACCTGAGTGCACGAGAGCGGCAGAAGATCGAAACTCGCCAGCGCCTCTACGATGCCTCTCTGGGATTATTCCAGAAAAAAGGTTTCGATCAGGTGCAGGTTGACGAGATCGTCAAAGTCGCGGGAGTCGCCCGAGGCACCTTTTATCTCCACTACCAGGGTAAAGAAGAAGTCCTTCAGGCGTTCCGCGACAACGTGGAGGAAGGCCTGAAGAAGCGCCTCGAAGCGATCGAGGCGCCCAAATCCATCGACGAGCTTCTTTTGCGGGTCACGCAAGCCCTTCTCGAGACACGCGAAGAGCCCGAAACCGTGCGGGACCTCGTCGGGCTCGCCTTTCGAAGCCCCGCCACTCATGACTGGAAAGAAAGCCCGCAAATCGAGCCGATCTCACGCTGGATCGAAACCTTCCAGAAGCAGGGCAGCATTCGGCAAGACCTGCCCCCCAACGTGATCGGGGCTCTATTCATCGCCGGCGTTTTCGGTTTCCTGATCGGCCCGGCCGCCCCCCGTCGGGGCCGCCGCAGCGCGATCGATCAATTCCGCGAGATCTTTGTGGCTGGCCTGCGCCCCTGAAAAACCCCTGATTCAGCTGACGGAATTGCCATCTTGCGCGCCAATTCCCATCAGGCTACCCGATGGAGAGCATCAAATGTTCATCATGACGGCGCCATCGGGTGGTAGGAACCATGTCTGAAAATCTTCAATTCTCTGCAAATATTGCCATTATCGGAGGCGCCACAGCCGGCGCCGAAGCGGCCTCTCGACTCCGCGAAGCCGGCGCATTCTGCGTCGTATTCGAGCAAAACGATCGTCCTTACGGAAAAGTCGAAGATGGATTGCCCATGTGGCACCACGCTCTGCGCAACAAGGAATACCGGACAATCGACGAGAAACTCGATCAACCCGGAATCTCCTTTCTCCCTTCCACCGGGATCGGTCGCGATATCACCTTCCATGAGCTTCTCGAAGATTGGGGATTTGATCTCATTCTGCTGGCGAATGGTGCGTGGCGAGATCGCGCTCTGCCTGTTTCGGGAGCCGATACCTACATCAACCGTGGTCTGGTCTACCAAAACCCATTTATTTACTGGTTCAACCATTACCGCGAAGCTGGCTATGACGGTCCAACCTACGAGGTCCAGGATGGGGCGATCGTCGTCGGGGGTGGGCTGGCTTCCATTGACGTCGCCAAGGTCCTGCAGATCGAGACCACGCTCAAGGCCTTGCGCGAGCGCGGGATTGAGGAGGATGTCGTCGAACTGGAAACGAAGGGCATCCCGGCCACCCTCACGAAACATGATCTGACCTGGGAAGATCTCGGCTTGGAAGGTTGCACGATTTATTATCGCCGCCGGATCGAAGATATGCCCCTTGCCGATCCTCCGCCCAACGCTACGGCAGAGAAGATCGCCAAAATTGAATCCGTTCGAGTGAGAATGCTGGAGAAGGCTCGCAGCAAGCTGCTCTTCAAAGTCGAGCCACTCTGGTCGCCGATCGGCTTGTTGACCGAGGGTGACAAGCTGGCTGGCCTCCGATTTGCGCGCACGCGTCTGGATGAAAATGGTAAAGCCGCGATCGTCCCGGGAGACGTTCGCAATGCAGACGCATCCTTGGTGATTTCTTCGATCGGTTCGATCCCCGAACCCATCGAAGGTCTGCCGATGGATGGAGAACTTCTCCGCCTTGAAGACGCGGACAAGGGCAAGGTTGTTACCTTCGAGAATGTTTTTGGTTGCGGCAATGTCGTTACCGGGAAAGGCAACCTTGTAGCCTCTCGAAAACACAGCGCTTCGGTGGCGAGCTACCTTGCCGAAAAGGTTGCTGCGGTAGACTCTTCGAACACCGAAAAGATTTCACAAAAGGCAGCTCAACGCCACGAAGCCATCGGCTATGGCGGATACCGCGCGTGGGTCGACGCGCACACGCCGAAAGACTGATCGCGCACCGATGAGCGACTCCCCAGGCCGCGTGGTTCAAGGCAATATGATCGGGCTTACGATGTCCGATATTGACGTCTGGAGCGACCGCGTGGTGACAGTTCTGGGGCAAAACCCGGGACCCTTTACCGGGCCGGGTACCAATACCTACCTGGTCGGAACCTCCGCACGCCCGCTTCTTCTCGACACCGGAGATGGCACGCCCGCCTATATGCCTCTCCTGATTCAGGCACTCGACGAGCATCGCGACAGCCGGGAGCTGCAAGGAATTGTCGCCACCCATGCTCATCCGGACCATATCGGCGGTATCGCGAACGTCCGCGAACATTTTGGCGATCTGGTCACATCCAAGCGCCCCTGGAAAGGTATGGATGGGCCGATTGACGGACCTGTTGTGGCGATCGATGGCGAGGCAGTTATCGAAACCGAAGGTGCAACTCTGCGGGCAATTTTCACGCCCGGACATGCATGTGACCATCTCTGCTACTGGCTGGAGGAAGAGCGGGCGATCTTCACCGGCGATGTCGTCCTCGGTGCAGGTACGACCGTGATTCCGGAACATGGAGGCGACCTTTTCGACTATATGGAGTCTCTGCAGAGGCTCCTCGAGTTGGAGCCCGAAGTTCTCTACCCCGCACACGGCCCGGTCATTCGGAATGCCGGCGAAAAGATTCGCCAGTACATCGCCCATCGGAATTTACGCGAGGAGCAAATCCTCGAGGTTCTCGGCGAGGGCGTTTCGGCTGTCCCGGATATGGTCCGAATTATCTATGCGGATGTGCCCGAGTTTCTATGGCCGGCGGCTGGAACCTCCGTTCGATCCCATCTGGGCAAGTTGCTGCGCGAGAACAGGGTCATCCGCACCGGAGATGATTGGTCGCTCGTCTCCTGAGCCCGCTCAGCACTGCAGCCGGTCGAGAGCATCCATTGCCTCCGTACGAATGCGCTCCACGAGTTCCTGGCATGTGGGTTGATCTTCGATCAATCCAGCAACCGAGCCGCTCGGCAAATAGCCGCTTATAGGATCGCCTTCAGTCATCGCGCGTCGAGCGAGCATCGGAGCATTCGCGGCAAGAAGTAGCTGACTCCGCGTCAGACCCTCGTTTTTCCGCATGGCCAGACCCGACTTCAGCAGATCCAGAATCGACGCACCCGAAACGCGACGAAATTCCATTGCGTTGCGAAAGGCGAACAATAACCGGGACAGCCCGTTGCTGCCCTCGAGTTCACGCACCAATTCGTTCACCACCACTCGCTGGGGCATACCGTCGATCTCGGATGTCACAATCACATCTCCAAGACTCGCCTCGATATAACGATGCATCGTCTGCGCCGGAACCGGACTTTCCTGAGTCAGCAGAAAACGAGTACCCATGGCAATCCCGGCAGCTCCATAGGCAAGTGCCGCCACGAGACCTCGCCCGTCCTTGAAACCACCCGCCGCAAGAACCGGAATCTCGACAGCATCGGCACACGCCGAAATCTGGAGCGAGGTCGGAATGGATCCAGTGTGGCCACCTCCCTCGCCGCCCTGAACAATCACCATATCGGCGCCCAGCTTCTCGGCCTTTTGCACATGCCTTGGTGCACCACAGGTCGGGATACAGAGAACACCCTCTTTTTTGAGTCGCTGGATCAAATCCGCACTTGGCGCGCGATTATAGCCTGCGGCTCGAACCTCGTAACGGAGAATCATTTCGACAATCTCCGCAGCGCCCGGAGCATCCATCAAGAAATTCACCCCGAACGGGCGATCGGTCAATTCTTTGGTTTCCCGAATCGAAGCTTCCACTTCCTCGAGAGGAAGTCCTGCCGCTGCAAGGAATCCGAAAACCCCCGCGTTGCAAGCACCGGCCACGAGAGACGGTGTCGCTACCCAGCCCATCCCGGTCTGCACCACCGGAATATCAATTTCCAGAAGATCACAAACACGCGTATGAAGGGGATTCGCAGATTTTGACGTCATATCTCTTTTCTAACGGAAGCACACAAAAGGTCCATGATTACCCTGCGGAAGCCCTGATTCGGGGCGGCAGCCGTTATCCCTGCTTTCTTTCACCCGCGGAGTTCGCAACACTGGAGTTATGCGAACAATCGTCTGGTTTATGCTCGCTGGCCTCTCATGGATCTCCTGCAGCGCCCCGATCCCTGACCTCCCCGCCGATGCCCCTGAAGTTCTCGTATTCACGCGAACCACGGAATATCGTCACGAAAATATTGAGGCGGGCCTTGAGGCCATGGAGCTTGAGGGAAAACGGCGAGGCATCGCGGTCGATACGACCGACGACCCAACCGTGTTCACCAAAGAGGCCCTCGCGCCCTACCGTGCGGTAGTTTTCTTCAACACCACCGGCGACGTGCTTGACCGCAACCAGCAGGTCGCTTTCGAGCGGTATATCCAAGCCGGAGGCGGCTTCGTCGGAATCCATGCTGCAGCCGACACCGAGTGGAAAAACAACGCATGGCCCTGGTACACCCGATTGGTCGGTGCCGCATTCCTCAGCCATCCAAATGAACCGTCGAACGTGCAGACGGCGACCGTTCGCCTCGTGAGCCCCAATCATCCTTCCACGGCAACCTTGCCGGACGCCTGGGAACATGAAGATGAGTGGTATGATTACCAAAGGTTCAGCGAGGGCGTCGATGTGCTTCTTCGCGTCGATGAAGAAACTTATCAGGGCGGAGCCACCGGAGAGTTCCATCCCATCGCATGGAAGCGCATCTTCGATGGAGGGCGGAGTTTCTACACCGGACTGGGCCACACCGAAGACAGCTTCTCCGAGGAACTCTATCTCGACCACCTCTTCGGCGGCATCCGGTGGTCGATGGGCGACGGCCAAGGTCCGCCCGCTCTGCAATATGAGCAAAGCGCCCCCCTGCCCTGGCGGGTCATGTCGGAAACAATTGCTCGGAGTATCGGGGAACCCATCGCTTTCGAGTTCAATCCGGACGGCGAATTATACATCATCGAACGCAGGGGTCGGATTCGTCATCTCGACCCCGCGACGGGGGAAGTCTCGGATGCAGGTCAGTTGGAAGTCTATGCCGAAGCAGAAAACGGTCTGATGGGAATCACCTTTGCTCCTGATTTTGAGCAAACCGCGCATGGCTACCTCTACTATGCGACAGATGCGGAAGGCCGATATCGATATCGCCTTTCTCGTTTCGAATTCCGGGACAAAGCTATTCTCCCGGAGACAGAGACCTTACTGCTCGAGGTCGAAATCGACCCCGGTGAGACCGGGCATGAAGGTGGCGATCTGCAATTCGATGCGCAGGGCAATCTCTGGATCTCGACCGGCGACGACTCCTACCCGCAAGCAATCGATGGATACGCCCCCATGAATGAGTCGAACCCGACCCAGAATGCTCTGGGAACCTCGGCCAACTCACAGGACCTCCGGGGAAAGATTCTGCGCATTCACCCAGCTGCCGATGGAAGCTATACGATTCCCGAAGGAAACCTGTTCAGCGATCCGGACGAAGGGCGGCCCGAGATTTACGTCATGGGATTGCGCAATCCCTTCCGATTCACTTTTGACGATCGCACCGAGACGCTCTACTGGGGCGAGATCGGACCGGACGCCAACGAGGACCACCCTGAGCGAGGACCGCGGGGGTATGATGAGTTCAACCGAACCAAAGAGCCTGGCTTCTTCGGGTGGCCACTCTTTATCGAGAACAACCTTCCCTATCGTCCTTGGGATATGACCAAAGGCGCGGCGACGGGACCTTTCTTTGATCCCCAAAATCCACGTAACGATTCGCCGGCGAATGACGGACTTCGCGAACTGCCCCCTCCGCAACCCTCCTGGATCGCCTACCCGTATGCTCTCGACGATAAATTTTTTGAATTGGGCGGCGGTGATGCCATGGGTGTGAGCCGCCGTGCCGGGCGGAGCGCGATGTCAGGACCCGTCTATTACACGGATCGATATCCTGCCGAGACTGCATTCCCGGACTACTACGACGGCAAGCTGATTCTCTACGATTTCATGCGCGATTGGATTCTCCTCGCGGAAATCGACGACCAAGGAGAAATTGCCAAGATCGAACCTCTCTCGGAACTCGATTTGAACTCCCCGATTGATCTCACCGTTGGGCCCGACGGCAGCATCTGGGTTCTGGAATATGGCTCAAACTGGTTCTCCGACAACGAAGATTCTCGCGTGACGCGTATCTCCTATTTTTCGAGCAACAACCCGCCTCCCGTCGCGCTGGCGGATGTGTCGCCGATCAACAGTGCCGCGCCGAGCACTCTTGCGCTGGATGGCTCACGGTCGTGGGACCGTAACCCCGACGACTCGATGCAATGGGAATGGTCGGTCACAAATTCGGACGGCCAGCGAGAGGTGTTCTCCAACGAGGAAATCGCAACGCATCAACTTCTCGAGCCGGGCGTATATACCATCGACCTTCTGGTGACCGATGAAGGCGGAAGTACCTCGACCAGCAGCCATAAGGTTCAAGTCGGTAACGCTCCACCAAAAATCATCGTGCAGCTCGAGGGCAACCAATCCTTTTTCAGCAAGGAGCCCCTCGCCTACAGTGTTCGCGTCGAAGACCTGGAAGACGGCAGTACTGATAATGGATCCATCAGAGCGGAAGACGTTTTCGTCGAATTTGACTTCTCCACAGATGGTTTCGCCTCGGGCATGGCGTCGAATACCCATGGAAATACGCTCGCCATCAACCACGAAGTGGAGGGCTGCGGCTCCTGTCATGCCGAAGAGATCTCCTCTGCCGGTCCCGCTCTGCGCGATATTGCCGACCGCTACGCATCAGACCCCGATGCATTGGAAATACTGGCGGCCAGAGTTCGGAGCGGCGGTAGCGGCCATTGGGGCGATCGAGCCATGCCCGCCCATGAGCACCTGACCGTCGACCGCGCGCGCGAACTCGTCGACCAGATCCTGAATTTATCCCCGGACCGCCCACAGACTCCCGGACTGCCGCTTCAGGGTGAGCTATCGTTCCGAAAGCATGCCGAAAGTATGCAGCCGAACCAATGGATGGATGCGAGCACGCCCGCGCAGTACAGATTGCGAATTACATATGAGGACCGTGGCGGAGACATCATCGGGCCACTGACCTCAGAGGCAGAACTGACGTTCTCACACCCCAATGTTCGCGCGGCCTTGTTCAATGACACCGCAGGAACAATGACGGTCGTGCCTCCGGAATCGAGTATCGTTCCGGAGGATCTGGCAGGCGTTCCTCTGGTCATCGCCACCACGCCCGGAGGGTTCGTCAGCTTTACCGGTGTCGACCTCACCGAAATCGTACGCGTCGATATGATAGCCACCGCCCTGTCCGCTTTTATGGAGGGTGGACGGATCGACGTGCGGAAAGATCGTATCGATGGGCCCCTCATCGGCTCGGTCGACGTCGAGAGTCGACTGCTCCCGAGCAAGGAAAATTTCTCTGTCAGTCTCGACAAGATCGACGGTGTCCATGATCTCTTTTTTGTCTTCCAACCACTCGACCCGACAGAGGAAGCCAATGGCGCACTATTGGCATTATTATCGGTAAACTTCGCGGACAAGAATTGAAGCAGGGAGGCTTCCGGCCAAACCGGCGGACTCAGGCCGAAGCTGCCGCCAAATGAGCCGGCCGCGGAAGAAAATCTGTCGTGGCAAAGCAATGCTGGAGAAGAGCTGTTTCGAATTGATTGAGCGATGAAGCCCAATCCCTCTTTTCCATCGCGGCAATCCCTCCAGAAGCCAACTCGCTCCGAAGTTCAGCATTCTCCAGAAGTTCATGGATCGTCGCGGCCAGGGCAGCAGGTTCTGCGGGTGCAAGGCGATAGCCTTCCCCCGGGGAGAGAATATCGGCAAGCCCGGACATTTCGGATTCAACGACAACTGCGCCGCACGCCATGGCCTCGAGAGCCACCGTGGATACCGTTCCCGATAATGACAGCGAGAGCACAATCTGGGCACGGTTCATTTCGGCCGCGAGCTCGCTTCGTGAGGGAATCCCCAGATAACGGACGGGAAAGTCGAGAAACCCGACATCTTCTTCCTGCGAACCGAAGAGGGTAATTTCAAGGTTCGGATCGCGCTGCGCCAGAAGGCGCAACGCTTTCATCCCCAGAGAGAAGCCTCGCTCTGCACGATCTGGCCGTGCATAAAACAGGATACGCCTCGGGGTTTGGTGACGCTTGGGCGGATGCTCCGCAAAGAAGCGGGATTGGTCCACCGCCAAATCAATCGCTTCTATGGGCCGCAAAGAACGTTCCTCGACTCTGGGCGCCAGGGTGCGGCCGAAAGCGAAAGCGCGCAGCGGTAAATGGTAGGCCTGTTTTGCCCGACGAAAATAGCGATGACTCTCGGGGTAGAGGTTTTCTTCCAACTCCTGCAGGAACCTGAATCTAAATAATGAATTCCGGTCGCGAGCGACAAATTCCGACGATTTCCAGCAGGTAGCGATCGCGACATCCGCGTCACTCAGCCTGCGCAATCCTATAATTGGTTCGAGAAAGAGCGGCCCGAAATACCGTTCCATATAATCGACAATCTCGCCCGGCGAGAGGCGCGACAGATGTTCGACCGGGTCGATATAGACCCGCACGCGATGTCCGCGCCGACCGAGTTCATTCGCAATCCGAAACACCACCTGAGCGCGACCACTGCGCTCGGCAATCGGCGCTCGAACCACCCAATTGATCGCCAGGGATCGATGCCGGGGAAGTTCAGGCCCCCCGGAAGACAGCAGGTCCAGCATGACTTCTGGCCGAACAGCGTCCCGAGAAGAGTCGAGGACCACAATGCGCTTCTGCTCACGAGCAAATTGCAGAAAGTTTTCGAGTCGAGGCTGACGAGGGGTTCCCGCCACGACAAAAGCGGCCTCGCGGGCCAGAAGTGATGAAAAACTCTCCTTGCCCAAAGGAGCAACTTTCGTCGTCACCCCGCAGGAGTTCAGGGAACGCTCCCAAACCTCGCCGCGCCTGATCGACTCCCGTTCCTCGTCGATCAGGATATGCACAGCTGCGCGTGGGCCTGGCTGACGCAGCAGATCTCGCACCACCCGGTTGACCGGGTCGACCACTCGCGAACGCAAGCGCGTCAGAACCCGGGACGGTGCCGCCGACTTTGGCGAGATTCGACTGGCGACTTTTTGTGGATTCGCGGGAGGCATCAGATTGTGGGTCGGCCCGAACCACGAGCAGACACACCTCTCACTACCACGGTGGCCCCTCTTCTGTCATCCTGACCATGAATGGGGGGACTCTGCGATAAATGTCAGCACGTGCGGGAAGTTCTTACCGGAAAAGGCAGCCGATTCTTGCGCTGCGGGCTCTCGGATACGAATCCTCGTTACGCAAAATACCCGCCGCTACCGGTCATGCGTTGTGCTGGCTACCAGATTGGAGAGCCGCCACCACCTGACGAAACTCATCGTCTTCCCGATCATTCTCGGGCATCGGAAAAGTAATCGTCTCCGTCAGCCCACCGTACCAGTCGTTCAATACATCGACGATATTATCGTAAGTGGCGCTCGGGACAAAAGCATCGAGCATATCATCGTCAACCAACTCGCTCATCCGACTCCATTGCTGCTCCCGCGTAAGCTCTCTCAGGGCCGGACCTCGCGATTCCCATCCAAAAATCTCCAAACTCGGCCAATAGGCCGGGGTCGAATACAGGAATGCCAAACTCTGCCGAGCATTTTCTCGCTCTCGAGCGACGTCAGCTTCGGTGCGCCCCGTGGCCACCCGGCAGCCGACGATCAAGCGAAAGGATTTCAAATCTCGACCCACGCGACTCGCGCCTGACTCGAGACGCTGCCGCATCACCTCCCGCAAATATCGAGGGGCGGTATTTGTCGGATGAGTCACAAGCCCATCGGCGACTTCGCCGGCCAGTTCGGTCATCCGGGTAGCAACGCCCCCTAAATGAATCGGCAACGCAAAATCCGCGAGGGGTTCCGGTCGAAAGAAAGGCTGCAGTCTCTTGAAACGATAATGATCGCCAGAAAACTTCAGTGGCTCCCCCGATTGAAACGCGCGAAAGATGGCACGCAATGCCGCGACATATTCGCGCATCCGCGGCACAGGGGCCGTCCATGGCGTAGCATATCGGCCTTCGATATTCGCCTTGATCTGGGAACCGAGGCCCAACTCGAAACGGCTACCCGACAATGTCGCGAGATCCCAAGCCGCGATCGCTGTTGTCATCGGGCTACGCGGAAAAGCTAACGCGACGCTGGTGGCGACTCGGATTCGAGTCGTCGACGCAAGCGCCAAGGTCGCGCCGATGAAGCCATCATGCACCGCCTCCGGTATGTTCAGACCATCGTAGCCGAGCGATTCGGCACGAAGCGCATGAGCAGCAATTTGCCCCGGTTCAAGACGCTGGCTGGTCGTCGCATATACCTTGAATGCCATGATTTTTACCTTCCCATGCCGGGAGATTGGCTGGTAGCCGCTCGGTCACGATTTCTGTCCGCGCAGGTCGCGGGTTCTCCATTTCGGAAGAATTCTTGTCGCTCCACGATAAAGTTCACGATTTCCATGTAAAATCGGAAGTATAGAAAACTCGCGCCTGCACGCTTGAGCGACACGTACCATGCGTTAGTTTCTCTTGTACCGGCTGCGTGCATCGAGTGGCAATTATCCACAGCAAGAATCTGGCCGGGGAGGAAACACGTTATGGACCTTAAAATCTCTGCAGAAGACGAGACCTTTCAGGGCGAGCTACGAGAATGGCTGGCATCTGCGGTCAATGCCTATGGAAAATCACCGGATCGGAAGGACTATCAGGCCCGCCGGGATTACGACACGGGCTGGCAACGAAAGCTTTTCGAGGCCGGCTACGCAGGGATCACCTGGCCAGCCGAGTTTGGCGGCCGCGGCCTCTCGCTGAATCAGCAATTGATTTACTACGAAGAGACGACCCGGGCGAAGGCCCCCTACGTGGGCACCAACTTCGTCGGTCTTCTGCATGGCGGACCGACCGTCATGGTCGAGGGCACACCAGAACAGAAAGAACGCCATCTCGGGCCAATCCTGCGCGGCGAACAAGTTTGGTGTCAGGGTTTCTCCGAGCCCAATTCCGGATCCGATCTCGCAAGTCTGTCCTGTCGTGCCGAACGCGACGGGGACCACTACGTTGTCAACGGATCCAAGATCTGGACGAGCTTCGCACAGGTAGCCGACTATTGTGAACTGCTCGTTCGCACGGATACCGAAGCTCCCAAGCACAAAGGGATCAGCTGGCTGATCATGCCCATGGACCTGCCCGGTATCGATATTCGTCCACTTCCCACCCTGCTTGGCGAAAGCGAGTTCAGCGAGATGTTCCTCGACAACGTGCGGATCCCGATCGACAATCGGGTCGGGGCCGAAAACGACGGTTGGCGCGTCACCAACGTGACCCTGCGCTTTGAGCGTGGCACGGCTTTCTCGGGCGAGATCTACGAACTGAAGATATGGATCGAAGAGATTGCCAAGGCCGCCGAAGCAGCCGGAACTCTCGACGGCCCGATGCGGCGCAAAATCGGGCGAATGCGCGCCGAGGTCGACGGTCTCGGCTATTTGTTGCGCTATACGATTGCACAAGCCGGCGAGACCGGTGTGCCCGGCGTGGGTGCCTCCGCGATCAAATTATTCATGTCGGAGCTGAAACAAAGTATGGGTGATCTATCGATGCAGGCGATCGGTCGCGCCGCCCTTTCGCGCCAGGACGTCGGCGGATTACCTGCCGATGAGTTCACCTTTGAAACCTTTCAATCGCTTTCCATGACGATTGCCGCTGGATCCTCGCAGATCCAGCGCAATATTGTCGGTGAACGTATTCTCGGTCTTCCGAAGGACCGCTGAGGAGAATCTCATGAGCTTTACACTTCGCGAAGACCAAAAAGCCCTTCAGCAGGGGATTCAGGATTTTTGCGCCAGCAGATTCCCCCGCGACCAGCTGGGTGAGATCGATGTCTGGTCCTTTGATCGGGCACTCTGGAACGACCTCAAGGATATGGGCGTCTTTTCCTTGCAACTGCCCGAGGAAGACGGTGGCCTCGGACTGGGAATGACCGACGCCGCTTTGGTCTTTGTCGAATTTGGCCGCGCCCTTATGCCGGGTCCGATTGTCTGGACTCATATCGCCGCCAAATACATCGAGGGAGCCGCTAACGGGGAGAATATCGTCGGCGGCATCGATCTGACCAAAGGGCAAGATGAACCTCTACTGCTCGAGCACTTCGAAAGTCTCGATACAGTGATTGTTCTGCGAGAGGATGGTGTCTGGAAAATTCCACAGTCCGAGATGTCCGGCGAACCGGTCCGCGAATCTCTGGATCCTTTGACGCCAACGTACCTGATCACCAGCATGCCTAGCGGTGATCGAATCGGTGATTCATCCGAATCGGCCCGTCTCGCGCGCGAAGGCACCGTGCTGACAGCAGCCATGCAACTGGGCGTCGCCGAAGCTACGACGGAAATGTCCGTTGCCTACGCCGGCACCCGCGAACAATTTGACCGACCGATCGGAAAATTTCAGGCGGTCAAGCATCTATGCGCGGACAGTTTCGTGCGACAAGAACTCGCAAGAGGTGCGGTCTATGGCGCCGCCGCAACTCTGGAACATCCTGAGGTGGGCGAAGAGAACCGGGCCTCCTCTGGTGCCAAGATCAATGCCGGCGAAGCAGCCATGCAAAATGCGCGGACCTGCATTCAGGTACACGGCGGTATGGGCTTCACCTGGGAAGTACCCGCACACTTCTTTCTCAAGCGGGCCTGGGTACTCGAGAATGCCTTCGGGACCATCGACGAGCATTCAGACCTCCTCGCCTGAAGCGAGGAGGCTCGCGCGCCTCAAGCAGGTAAAATACGAAACACACGGTCACCCGGGCGACAGCGGTAGCGGACCTTGATCCCTACTTCTGCCCCCCGGCGAGCGGCTTCGACGGACTCATGCTCGATCTGCATGGATTTTACGCGCTGCGCGAAATCCGTCGTGGCGCCGCGCACCAGAATCTCCTCGCCAACCTCAAGCTTGCGATTCAACTTCAAGGCCACAACTCCGGCTTTGCGAAAATACGTATC